>Ga0233337_1000082_pt1 | contig 7433 bp, 6 predicted proteins | sample GEONDECOMP229_FD_183614 | JGI IMG/M metagenome (GOLD analysis project Ga0233337, IMG submission 183614) | Leaf litter microbial communities from Shasta-Trinity National Forest, California, United States - GEON-DECOMP-229 | ecosystem: Environmental > Terrestrial > Plant litter > Unclassified... | reverse complement strand
TTAATAAAAAATTTGATTTTGGGGAGTCCGAGGAATTCTTTATCATTCGGACACTTAAACTGGAGTTTTTTCGCTATAAGCTATACTCCTTTTATAGCGTCTCTCTTATAACCGGGATTTCGCCAAGCATTTATGCCAAGCGTCGTAGTACTTGCCTTCTGAACCCTATAACCACCCCCCTTACGCTTGCAGTTCACACATTAAGCCTTCTTTTACCAATACTAGATTAAGCCTTCTGGGACCAATACTGATGCACCCATCCAAATTAAGGACCCAATACCCATAGCTCCGGAGGGTGGGAACAGGCTACGGCAAACAAATACGGCAACTACGGATACAACAACAATGGAAACAACACCAACAGCGGATGATACGGATATGTATAAAGCACACGGCAACAGATACAGCGGATTAGCAACTACGGACGGACAACTAACTGCCAACAAATAATAGAGTTTTGTTAAGTGCACCCAGAGAAATGAGATAAGGCTTATCTGCTTGTTTCAGCTGCTGGCCAGGAGATGCCAAAAAAGTTTTGTATGTAAAGGTGGAACGAATGAGGTATACCTTTGTTGCTGGACGGTTGAAGTAAACATAGGTGTTGTATTCAAAGTGGGCTGTCGGGTGCTTGCCTCCTTTATTGTGGCGTGGTTGAGCAACTTTCTGTGGTGCTGGTGTCTGCGAAGGTGTGCTGCTTGCCCGCTTAACGCTTGCCTCCTTGGTGTGGGTGATCGCTATCGCTTGACTCCTTGAATGAATGAATATAGTTCCCCTGGACCCCTATGAACCGGATAGAAGCTTCGAAACTTGAGCGCGTAAAATGATGATTGATTCTTACTCCTTTCCCCCATTAGGTCGCTTGGGTGGAGCAATACCACTCAATGTATTATACAACACCTGGCATACCTGGATAGGCACAGGCAACATTTTAAATTCCAACAGATTCCAAAAAAATCCTCATTCATGGGGCTCCGCCCTCTCGTCCGAGGTACGAGGGCGAAGGTTTATTTTTAAGAAAAATTAGGCTTTGGTGTGTCCGGGGCAAATCCCCTATTGGGCCATCAAACTGGATTTTCTGCACTATAAAACATAACCTTATATAGTGTTTATATAAAATAACCTATATTTTTACCACCAGCATTTATGCCCATCAGCCGCCATAGTCTTCGCCTTCTGGACTCAAGAACCAGAGGCTCACATTGATGGGGGTAGGCAGGAATAATAATAAGGAGAAGGAGGAACAATCAAAAAAAAATTTTGTGAGGTGGGTCGCCAATTAGGAAGGAGTCTTTTTGGTTTTTTTTATAATGAGTTATCGTTTTTCCCCCAAAAGTGGGGCAGTCTTGGTTTTACCTACAGAATGGGCATTTTGGCGGACGAACAGCCAACGAACGTATAGTTTTGTGAGGTGACCAAGGAAGGGATAAAAGGGTGTTTTTACACTTGTTTCTTAAGCTGCGGGATCACTCAACAGAGGAAGTGGTGTCTGCAAAGGTGGGCCTACTAAAGGGTTACCACTTGCCTTCTTTTTGCTGGTGCTCGCTATCGCTTCCATATATTGAGGTGAGGGAGAGCCTTGGTAAATCGCCCCATGACTTACCTTAACGGAACAGAGTTTCTCGTCTGCTGACCCTTACCTTAATGGAACAGAGTTTATTCTCTTCTAGCCTTCTTGCACTTACCGTTACGGAACATTGTTCCTACGCACTTGTTCTGATTCCAAAGGCACAGGCTTAGATGGGGCGGGTGAGATACGAATTGAATAATCACACAGCGTATATAAGAGACATGGATAGAATAAACAGAGATCAGGACGGGTCGTGTGGAGATAAAAAAGAAACAGAGCGTGAAATCAAGGACCATAGCACGAGAGAGGAAGGAACAGAATCACGATAGAAGACTGGATGGATGGGACGACACCAGAGGCAGAAGGAAAACACTAGAGAGCAGGAGCATAACATGAAGTTATAAAAAGAGCCCGGATGATAGATAAACTTACAGATCTCACTACACACAAAAACACAACAACAGAGCTATAGCACACAAAGAACATAGCAGCAAGAAGAGGATATAAATATACATGATTAAAAAAAAAAAAGAGCCAGGCACAATTAGCATTATTACCCTTCGATAGACAAGTACACTCCCAGCCCCATTAATCCACATAGATCAGGTTAGAGCAGCTAGAATTTTCTCTTCCAATAGAATACCAGAAAACATATCTGTTTTTAAAGCGGAATTATAAATAATCCCTCTAAGGTTATACTTCCTTTTCCAAGAATGTTTACACCATCATAATAAGTCATTGGAAACTCATCATAAGGAAAAAGGACCGCAACTGTAATGCATGTATGTGCCATCAATAAGTAACATAGATACTAAACAAGCAACATAAGCACTGGACAAATAAAATAACATAGGACTTCTAAAAGTTAATTAATAATAAGCTATCAATATAAATATACCCTCTAATCATCAAGGAAAGTCCATAACATAGCGTATAACATATATGTTATACATAAAGTCTAGCATCAACGATCATTTTTCTATATAGGTTCCCAAACCGACCAGAAGCCATCAGTTATAAAGCATTACAGGACACATAGAATGTCCCAGAATCCATGTAGATTTCTTAGAGATGGATTGAACATAACATATTTATTTTATTTCACTGAATATCTGTGTAAAACGTAAATATGCAAGTATCCATAATGTCTTAATGAGGACATCCCGGCTTAGAGCAACTTCCGGATGCGGATGGCGAACTGCGGCTGTCAGAGGGAAGGGGTAGGAGGGCAAGGCATAAAAGGGTAAGGCAAGGTTATTTATAGGGTAAGGCTTACAAGGAATCATAAGGCAGGGGGGGAATGGTAGGCTTTAAAGGTTTTAAAAGAGGGTAAGGCATGCAAGGTTCGATTATCAGGCAAGGGTAAGTAAGCCAAGGGTGGGGCAAGGGTAGGATTGATAGGATCGTTCATAGGCAGCACCCCATAGCAAGTTTCAATGGACCTTCACAATAGGCTTTCCATTCGAAATAGGACCACACTACAGATGTAAGATTTATCAGAACGGAAGAGGGGAAGCAGGACAGGACAGGTTTCGGATAGGAGGGAGTGGGTCCAGTGTTCCTTTCTTCGGGAACAGATAGGAGCCCAGTGCGCCTGCTTTATTCCGGAAAAGATAGTTGCCCGGTTCCTGCTGTAGAATGAATAATGCTAGCTTGATCGTGGGGTGACTGAGTGCGGACCAGACAGATTCTCTTTCCTGAGTGGGATCTAGAACCTCCCAAACCCCATAAGTCTTTAGGTTACCGCCCACACTCAATGCCCTATAGTTTACTCCCGCTTCCTAAACTGCGGAACCTTGAAAGGAACCTACTAACCTCACCCACCCCGCTAAGTGATCTTCGGGAAAGACAGGCAGGTAGGATTCTTCCCGTCGTGCTCTATCCCATCATTTTACCTATTCATATATATATATATGTATTTATAAGAAGGATGGTCATGGTCCACTCGCACAGTCGTTTTCAACTCGTCAGTCGGGTATCTAGCGGCACAGGGCTTTCAATAGCCTATTTAAAGACCCAGCTTAACTAGTTACAACTTATATCATATGGTCTCTGGGCGGGCACAAACAGATAGAAGAGTTATAGACAGGCATTGAAGCTCAGCAGGCACGGACATTTCTTGTTATGTTGATAGGACGGGATACCCACCGGATATTGAATTATGGCAGGAGATCCTTTTTAACCTACACAGAAAGATGGCAGATAGGTAAGGTAGGTGGATCTAGTTAGTTTCGGGCCTAGTTAGTTTATGGCTAGGGCGTTTAGAATACCCTACTCTCCATCCGGGCAAAGCTCTTTCGGCGGGCTGGCTTGCTGGTACCGCTCTTGCTATAATAGCTAGCTGGGATCGATGGCTTTGGATTGCTGGCTAGTGGGGTAACCTTTTACAGGCTTGCATTCTAGCTTTCAGGCTGGCTTGATAGAACGAAAAGGCTAGCTTAAGCTCAATCAAGCTTCGATTAATGTTGACTTATTTAGGGAGGAGAGGGGAGGAGATCGAGAGCAGAACAGATCCATCAAGTTTACCTATATATCTTTTAATTTAATTGGGAGAGCAACTCACTCAATATTATCTATTTCCAGGCGGCTAGGTAGGCTATTACACACTTTATTGCTCGAGTCGAGCAGGTCATTTATGCGCTCAGCCGGAAACTACACTTACTTACACTTATCACTTATATGTATGTATCTAATTACACACAATCGGGTGGCTGGAAGAAGGATTTAACGTAAATGGAAATCATGGGTGCTGGCAAGGAACTGGATTCTGTTCGGAACTCACATCTGGCTTGCTTGCCCTGTTCTTACCGACATGCTATATTCCACAACGTTATGATTTATATATGAGATTTTATATATGATTTGTCCACTTGGAAGGTTTGGTCTATTTATAGGCGCCCAGTTAATGGCCTATCAGAAGATCCAGCTTACCTAGTTACTCCTTATATATCAAAGCCGGGTGGGCACGTACCTCTATAGAGAGAGTTATAGGCGGAAATAAATTCAGATATTTCATTATGCCGGGAAATACCTTTTATTTATTAGATGGAGATGGCTGAGTCGAAAGTTACCTCCGGGAGGGGGCACGGCTATTTTCGGCTGGCAGACTGGCAGGCTAGCAGGCAGGCTAACCCAGTACCATCGTGCTCAACCATGTTACAATTTCTATCTACGTTTAATAATATTAGCAACTCGTCATCAGGTAGGGCCCATTTTTACAGCGAAGGGATTTCACTAGCCTATCAGAATCTACTGCTTACCTATAAACTACCTCTATCTATTTGTAGCTAGGCGGGCACGGACATCTAGAGAGAGAAGTTATAGACGGGAATCCCCCCCAGATATTGAATTTATGGCGGCGGGCTTATTGAGCTTGCTGCAGAGATCGTGTGGCGAGACAATGGCTAGATTTGTTGCTAGAGAGAGGGCTCGCGCGTGAGGCAAGGAAACACCTAGATTTTGTAAAGAACTATGTAAACCCCCAGGCGGGGCAGAGTGGACGGAATGAAGAAAACTAGGAAACGCACCATGGGATGCCGTGCTTTTATTTAGACATCGATCTTATATACGTTGCTACTACACTAAGTCTATTTGCTTTTTTTATTTAGAGATCCGCTCAACTGAATCTTTTCTTTTTGCTTTTCTTTTCACAAACTAAACCATTCAAAGTTGCCAGCAGACCAGACAGAGGGTTACCGTCACAACATATTCAAAGGAAAAATACCCATCACGGTATACCCCAAAGTAAGTTCCCCATCATCACAGAATACCCGAGAGAGAGAGTTAGTGAGGTATCCCATACCCGGGAAAGGGACTATGCGCTGTTAACAACGGCTATGTTAGCTTTAATTGCTTCTGCGAATTGCTTCGATCGCAGTGAGTTGTGAATGGCGACTATGTGCAGTGGGTGAACGGGCTTCACTGAATGGTTTCTGTGAACGGCTTCGTGCATGCAGTTTATGGATGGGTCTTCTGGTCAGTTTGTGAACGGATGGCTTCTTTTAATGGTGGCCTCTATGTGTGCTTTCATCGATACTGATACTCTCTTCTATACCGAGATCTCCTCAATACTCGAACTCTAACGATCTATATCTCAATACTTGAACGAAACGAACGAAACGAACCCTCGATCTCTACCTCTACCGCTACAGAATCGTGGAAATGTTATTATCTCAAATTGATTGATGATGCGTTACGTTACATACGATGCGCCATAAAATGAAAGTGGCCCCACTAAAAGTTTGATTCCTAAGCCTATATTACTGATCTTGTGCCGATTGTGTACCTAAGGGTGGGGTGATCATGTTGGAAGGGTAGTCTCTTTGAGGGTTCATTTGATCCTTTTTGCCCATGTATATATTGCTTTTGGTTCCTTTGAGTTTTGTGTTATGCATCATTATTTTTGTTTAATTTGAAATCTTTGGGCTTTTATGAATAATCTAATATATAAAGAAGCATGTTCATGAAGTTTCTCTACTAAGCCGGGATGCCATAATTAAGACATTGTACATGTTTGTCACTTACGAACATATCGATTTAGCCATGCTATCGCCATAAAAACAAGATTGATTTCTTTTTGGGAACCGTTCTTTTAATTGCCTCTATGTTTGCTGTATAATGCCACGTGCCCCATGTTCCCACCCACCGGAAGAGAGAAACATAAATTATTCCTTGTATTAGTCCCTGACCTTAGTCGGAATATCCTTAATTTTAGTCGGTCCGGAAACGTAATAAATAAATACATCCGCTAAGTTAAATTAAATACAGATGTTATGTGAAATCCATATCTAAGAAATCTCTACATCTCATCTCCAGAAATCCATATATCTCTATACAATATGGAACTAGCTCTATACCAATCTTTAGACCAAGATAGATCAAGATATACGAGTGGAAGCGGAAGCGGATGCTGAAGCGGAATAAAGCGGAGCGGAGCGGAATGGAATTGGTTGCTTTTGTGAGCGGCTCGTGCATGGGAACATACATGGTGGCTATGTTAGGCGATACCTTAGCAGTAAGTACAAGCACTTTCTACTGCCTTAAGCCTGAGTCCTTCCGTTTAGGTTCCATAGCCAACCAAGTAAAACAAGTGAAACAGAAGCCTGTAACCTCTCAACAGAAGCCATTCATTCACCTTCACCAGGGGCCTATAAACAACCTTCCTTTCACCGGGCGGGAGCCTCGAACCTCTAAGAAAGAAGATGCCTTTCACCATTCAACCTAACCTGTAACCTTCTGCCTTTTGCCTTTCAACAGAAGCCTTTCATATTTATTATTTGAATTAATAGGGGACTATAAAGCTGAGCGTAAGTGAAAGCTTGCCCTGAGCGTAAGCGAATAAGCTTCTTGTTGTCTCCTTTGAAAGAAATAGGCTTACACTAATAAAAGTACAATCTATGAATTATTCTAATGTGTCCCATTATTCTAAAGAAAAAGCAAAGTAAGACTGAACTTCAGGTAATAAGGTAAGTAGTACTAGCCTTAAGGTTTTCCATATGGTATAGACTTCCCATAGTGTTCGGTCGGGGCAGGCACAAAGTTAGTTGGTTGGACAATCAAAATCATTGCCTCAAGGCAGTCTGCCGATAGTCAGTAAGAAGTAAGTCAGTAAGTGCTCAGGAGGTCATTGCTGCTAGCCGGTCAGCCAATAGTAGCCAGCGTATAATCCACATTGTCAGAGGGTCCTTGCCATACAGCTGCCAGTCATAGCGGGGCTGGGTCAGCAGAGGAGGAGGCTGCCCGGGCTGATAGCCGGTAATTTATGATACTCGCATATATTGTTCCATATCCTGTTAAATCCATAAACGAGAGATCAACCATATATTGGTGTGGAGATCAGGAAAACCTTCTATAAATATCTTCTCAA
>Ga0233337_1000080_pt1 | contig 7549 bp, 6 predicted proteins | sample GEONDECOMP229_FD_183614 | JGI IMG/M metagenome (GOLD analysis project Ga0233337, IMG submission 183614) | Leaf litter microbial communities from Shasta-Trinity National Forest, California, United States - GEON-DECOMP-229 | ecosystem: Environmental > Terrestrial > Plant litter > Unclassified... | reverse complement strand
TTTCAGGATCCCAAGGAGAAGTCGTCAAAAATCGATCGATCGATATTACTAAGACTACTTATAACTTAGGGATATAAGCCAATCCTAGCTTAAGCTTAATTCTAACACTACTTGTATCAGCTAACATCACCTATTCATTAGGGTAATACGTATGATGTAACTCTCATGTAATGTATAAGCTATAACCATTATGGAATAATGATACTATCTGTAATGGAGATGTAAGCATAACAGCTTAGCAATCTATGTGTTGAAATAACTATGCCTGTAATCTTGTATAAGCTCATATCAATGGAATCACGAACAAAGGGATTATATCTATCTACTTCATATCATGTACGAGCTTAGGAACATATGGGAATAAAACTACCATGATAAGGGAACAAGTGAGCAGAGTTATTACAAATGTTGTAATTATTACCAGTATTCTTCGTTTTATAAGTATGTATGAATTAGACATGAACAAGTATCAATGAATCAATGGGAATTTCACATATCTGTCAAATATGGATACTAGTTTTAGTACTCTTAGCTTATAAGAGGTTAGGAATCAATAGCATTGGTACCAAGTGTCACATGTGTGGAATGAAAGCTGTGTGATAATATGTATACACCCTTAGTTATGGAACTTACACTATCTTTTACTGGTTAGGTATTCCAGCTTATTTAATATAATAGACTAGTAAGAAAGGTGTAGTTACTGTTAGCTTAGTATCCTCCTTATTAAAATGTATTCACTATTCAGCTTATATGGGATTAGAGCCTTATCATGAGCTTTGTAACTAATACTGAGCTCTTAGTACTAAGCATGCTTGATCCTTAATTATTATGGGAATGTTATATGTAAATTACTGTGATTAACTAAGCTAGGATTTGTAACTGCTTGGTCATTGTAGTTATGTTAGCTATAATATGTTTGAATACTCTTATATACCTATTGCTTTTCTCTGAGGTTTTTAGTATTACTTCATCATCTAATAGTGGTAAGCTTTCACATGTCATATAATCAATGGAATTATTAGTAATAACAGTTTACATGAAGCTTATAGGTAAACACAGATTATATATAAGAAGTGTTCATTATGGAAACATAATAACCTATCTATTAAAACAAGCTAATACGTAAGCAGATGAAGTAACATGTTGGTGTTGTGTTCTTAACCATATTGAATATGTCACCTCCTTTTTATGGTTGACTTATAGTAGTAATCATCAGTATACGATATAAAGTTTACAGGAGGTATGAATGCAGCTTATTATGACATAGCTATTTGCCTAAGTAAGGTGAAAAAAAACCTCTTACATACAAGTAATTGGAGGTCGATTTCGCTTTTTATATTGGCAATTCTATTGACGATGTTATTGAAGCACCACTACCACCACCAATAACAGTTGTTGAACCAGTAGCTCTGGATCGAGAGCCGGATGCACCAGTAGTTAAGGCATAGCCAGTTGGTTCACCATCACTGAAAAAGGCAGAGGTAGCAGTATATGATCCACCACCATTAGTAGATTGGTTCGATTAGCAGCATCTGACAAGCTGCACTACCGGCACTATTCGGCTTTGGCTTGCACCTGTTGGCTCTGCACCCGGCTCCGTATCTGCTAGTTTCGGTATTTCTCTATAGTCTGATGTTCATGGTAGAGATTCTTAGTTTCGTGATCAAGATCGTGATAGGTTTTTAGCGATTGAAAGGAAGAGTATGAGGGACTCCCCTCCTACTACCCTTTCTTTTTGTGCTGTTAGCTTTGCTCGTTCAACCGGATCTACATGGAATTTCTTTCATGTTAATCAACAGAGTCGACTGGATCAAGATCATAATATGAATCATCGAGATCTTAATCCCGATCTCAATCATCACACTTTTCACCTCGATCACGATCATCATAACCTCCCTATAACGATCACGAAATTCATAATCCTTCCCAAGATAATACCCATAATAATAGGTAAAAACGCCCATGATTGGGATAATTATGAGAATTGCTTGGATAGGTGCTCGGAACTCGGGGAGCCACCAAATAATGGGAAACGACCACCAACCACCTATAATGGATGGAAAGACACCGAATTCATAGTAAACCATCTAAAGGGAACCATCACTGTAGGAAAGTAACCCATCACTTCGAGATTTGCTTAATGTAGTAGCAGGGAATGAGGTCCGACGGAAGGAGGTCTCGACTAAAAGGAGAGGGTTTTTTATGTGTAGCCCACCCATGGCAGGGGTAGCCTTCAGTACCATGTATAATGCAGGAACCCGTCGATCCTCTGCAACTTTGTAACTCATTTCATTAACGAAATCTTCAACATCTCCTGGGATTCAGAGTTGCCAATAACCCTGGAGTCTAGCATTAGTTAAGTATCAACAACAGACACCCGAACTACTTATAAGTCTCAGTTCGTGATTACTAGAGTTTACTAGGGTTAGACGCAGTCAGATAGCAAAATTATGAATAAAGTGAATGTGAAAGGGGAGAGCAACATGAAAGAAGTAGATGGGTCAGTGGTTTGCGAGTCCCAATAGAATAGCTTTTAGACGGGCGGGCTTTGGACCTACCTACAAGTGTGCAATTATTCTCAGTGACACGTGGGGCGTATGTAGTTGGGTCTGGGTGCGTGGGGAGATTGGTCGCTAGGGTTTAAATGGACGTATCTGACGTATAGATCCAAAGCTTGGGTGATTAGTTAAGGATGTGGGTGGTGGAGGAAAGGGTTAAACCTTCGGTAGGGGTAGTTGCATTGACAGGGTCCGTTGGTGTAGCATCATGAGTTGAGTGTTTGTTAGTCGGAGTCATTTCACTAGTGTACTGTGTTATTTGCAGGGTTGGAGTTCATTTGGTACCCTTAGTCTGTAATGTATCGGTGTTCCATGTTGGGTCCATATATAATATTGTGTTTACTAATGGCCAGATCCCAATGTAGTCAATAGATCGCCGTCAGAAAGACATGTTTTGTAGGTATTTGGAGTCCTATTAATGGCTACAATTGTACGGCAACATTACCAACGATCCATTGTTCAGCGGGAATGGATTCTTTCGGAGGAGCGTTATTTACAATTTGTAGTATGGACACAACTATGAGCAAACTTTATTATTCTTAGAAAGCTTGGGCTCCCTTTGGGAGAAATCGCTGTCTATTTCGGGTAGCCATCAATCTTCTTCTCGCCGGGCCCCTCGTTTCATCTTTCAGTTGACCTGAGTTGTCGGTATGGGGGGGTGAAATATGCGTGGCATATTCTAAATGAGGTGGGTATTAAGTCCGACTGCCAACTTTGAAAGCAACTTTCAAAACAGAGTCTCTACCCGCTTTCAAAACAGAGTCCTAAGGCTGGGAGCATGAGTTTATAGCATCCAATCCTATCGGAAATGTATAAAACAGTGGTTTTTTACAGTCGAAGAAGCAGTCGATCCAGCGGCCAGTTTATTCAGCAGTTGTTGAAATAAATAATATCTCGATGATCACGAATTAGCTTTGTCGTGCGAGGATATAGTGGCAACTCCCTCTTTTGAAACCAAATACATTGGACCGAACCCATCTTGCTGTTACGCCTTTATAATCCCTGACCGTACGGAATCTCTCACGGCGTATAGAGATTAATCCCGTCTTCTGACTTGCTTTAGTTCATAGATCGTAGTTGAGAATTAGAACATATATAAAGAAGGCGAAGCCACACCTCCATTAATCTCTTCTATTTACTAAGTATTGCAAAGGAAGGCGAAGCCATACCTCAATATATATATTAGCTAACCAATGCTCCCTAGCTATATTTGCTAACCCACCATTAATATATTGTCTTTAAGGCAAGTCATTACTATTTCCGGGCATAACTCTTCCTGGGCATGATAGCGCATTCTGGCTCTTCATGTTGTCCAGAAAGAAAATATGTATAGATGGGGATTCCCCAGGGAATTTCCCGTATGTATCAATGGTTTTTTTCCAATGGAGGTACGGCTTCGCCTTACTCCTATCTGTCCAGAAAGAAAATATATCCATCACTAGCCCAGACTACCACTAGCCCATACTGGGACTATCACTGACCGGGAAGTGTTACAACGGGAAGATGTAGGGACCTTCCCAACTAGACGGTATAGCTCTCCCTTTGGTAAAACTAGACTGTCTCCTGGGCTCTACTTTTGGTTGATATATCTCCTTAGAGTAATAAGTTAGGTAGAGTAAGAAACAAGTTAGGCAGTGTACCTCCCACTAGACAGCGAGGCTTAGATCGAAGCGAATTACTACTCTATTAGCCTAACACTAACGCTTAGGCTGACCTTATTTTATGCCTTATCCCTGTACTATTCTATAATAAGCTCTTCAACATTTTGCATAGATCACCTATAACTAAACCATGCCTCTTTAGGCCGGGTGATACCACTACGAGAGGCTGGGAACAAAAGGGAAAGATAAGATCAGAGGTGCTGGTCTTTCCACCATTAACCTTCATTCCACTACTATCCACTACATTTATACTCTATTTATTTATCTCCTATTTTAGAGACTGAGACAACCCACATTGCACAATTTCAAGATAATTACAATACTTGGTTATACTAATTACTGGTTCTCATTCCAGTACTGGCTTTATACCGGCTTTTCAGGCAAGGAAGGCTATTAATTCCCCCGGCACTTCAAGGCATAAAAGTCTCTTTGGAACGAAGGCCAGGAAAGCCAAAGAATAAGTAGTATGAGTCGCAACTCGTCCCGCATCGGGCGAGGAAAGCATTCTCTTTAGAACAAAGGCCAGTATCCCTATCTCTCTAGGAAGGCCAGTCTCTGTAAACCAGGTATATTAAATATTACATATGATTTATTACAAGTCCAGGATATATCTGTGTGTGCTACAAAGGACCTGAGTAATTCTTAGAGATTAATTATAGGCTGCTTCCCTATTGTATTTATGAGGGAAAAGATAGGAGGTATATATATAGGCAGTACATCCGGGTCACTTGGAACGCACCCCTGAGGGTTTTAGCCCAAAGATGGCTTTTGATTCTGAAAACAGCAGCTGAGAGATTGCCTTATTGTTAGACACGCAAACACTAAATGCATGGTCTGCGGATCCCCTTTGGTAAGTGTATAGGCTATAATTTGCTTCGGTTTAGCCTGATCACCACATCCCACGGCCTAATAGGACTTGCCAGCTTTTCCACTTACAAGAGACCAAGTCGAAAAAGCATCCTATTTTCGAAGGTCTTATCTACTATGATATAATAGGGAGGTACTATAGTATTTACCAACACTCAAGTAGTTCCCTCTCTACATTCTTTCATCATCTTTACCAAAAATGCCTAGCTCTCTTCATGAGGGAGATTTTCAGACATAGATTGCAGTCTCTGTGTCTACATCCCCGACCAGAGACCATCAGAAGGATCATCTCGTTTTTCCCACTCAAGCAACAAGGCGGCAAGTTGGGCTCATAATCAGAAACAAACCGACTCAAGGAAGGAGCTCAGGTAGTTATCTCTTTATTGTCCTTGTAACTCAAATCCTTTCTAGATAAGCGATAAATACCTACAGGTGTTGATCAATACCTTCGGGTGTATCCTGCATACGTATATTATAGACGTAATATAACACATATCTTCGTTTCTCTTCTCCCTTCTTTCTTCTTATTTTATCCTTATCCTCTCCTCTTGGTCACTGGTTGCTTCACAAGCATGACCATTGAGTTGTTCCTGTGAGGAATTGAGTACGGTTGTTACAATATGTAGACTGCAGCTATGAGAATGCTTTCTATACTACATATATAACATCTTTATTTTATTGTCTCTTGTTGTCATTGGTTTATTGTTAGCATTTCTTATTTTTATGCTTTCGTTAGCTCTGTGCTAATTTATGTAACCTCTTCTTATGCCCGCACTAAGTCCTCGACTAGTTTATGGCATCCCTTGTGCTCAAGTTAGGTGCTTGCTAACGTATGTCACCTCCAATGTTCACATTAGCTCCGTACCGGTGTATGTAACCTCTTACCTTTTATAGATATCCCCTAGTGTCGTGGAATCCCATTTATCTTCCTCTGTGCCTACTTTCATGTCCTTTCCTGGGAGTTGTTGTCACTATCCTTTTTCCCCACTCAATAAAAGCCACTAACTTCTGTGATGTAGGTACTTATCTTGTTTCAGCATGCTCCCATGATGTTGACTCCTATCTATAGATAAGCATAGTTATTACTCTTATACTCTTACTTTTTTGTTTCATTTTCATATATTGGTAATAATATGGTTATTCTATTTCTTTCTATGATAGTTGGATCTGCTAAACATTTTGAATATTTTAGTGGCTAATAAGGTACGAAGTCGCTTGTCCGCATCGGGCAAGGCCTTTCTTCAGGTTTCCATAGAAATAGTTGAAACTATAAAAGAAATAGGCGCGGCACACAAAGGAGGTTGAGTGCGCTACCATTCCTTTCAAACGGAAAAATCACTTTTGTTAAGAAAAATGGAGGCCGGAGGTCTTGCGCTTCTGAGGGCAAGGAATGAAGTTGCAAAGAATACAAATAGTTTTTATAATACCAAACCAAGAAGAGTCATACTAATAGCCATAGCCAAAGAATAAGTACAATAATATGGGAAAAGCCAATTGGTAATTCAAAAGTGAAAGACAATAAAACAACGGGAGGTACAATCAATTTCGTGAGTTGGTAGGGGAGGCGGTACAATTACTTTCATTCATTCAATCGGGAATCCCACTTTCTCAATCAATCTGTCGTAAAGGCTGTCACTGGTATGCTGCTCATAAAGACTTTCTCATAAGGTCCGGAGGGCTTGTCCTTTTGAGGGCAAGGACTTTCACTTTCATTGTATGTGGTCAAAACTTGAACTGTACCTGAAAGGGTATAATTTTATCATAGAAGCTTATCATAGGCATAAATATAGCTCTAGCTTCTCTCCTTCACTTTCCGAGTCATATATAGCTGGAAGATCTATATTGCCACCTGTGTCCCATAACGCATCTCTACTTGCCACTCTATCTATAGCTATAGCTTGTACGTCCTATCCAAGGAATAGGGCGGCTTATTCAATATCGCATTCTCTTCCCGCGTTTGGCCTGGTTCTAGCATCTCTCATCTCTATTTATAACAGGGTGGGCGGAAAGCCTGATTGCTCAAGTCAGTGTGGATTCAATATTCCAAGCCCGGCCCGGCGCATCGCTTCGCTTTTTCTTTTAATGGATGCTGTTCCGGCCACATGGGAGGCGCTTTCGCTTCCCTCTTTTTCATAATACATGGTAGTCAGGGAGCCAGGCACATAGAGATAGGGACATCTATCAGTAAGCCAATAATTACAATAATTGAATAAAAACATGGGGAAGCCAGCACGCGGTACACAGCATACAGGTGGACGAAATAAATACAAGTAGTGGGGAAGCCGGCCAATCAATCATGTAGGCACAATAAATGTAGCAAACTAGCTCATCAGTACAGCTAATTGATTCGTTAGGTGACATGAGTTACACAAGCTAATAGGAAATCGGAACGTACCTCGCTTTCTTTCTTCCTCTGGTTGAGTAAATAAAGCTAGCTGCTGCTTTTCAACTATACTGATGTAG
>Ga0233337_1000079_pt1 | contig 7567 bp, 2 predicted proteins | sample GEONDECOMP229_FD_183614 | JGI IMG/M metagenome (GOLD analysis project Ga0233337, IMG submission 183614) | Leaf litter microbial communities from Shasta-Trinity National Forest, California, United States - GEON-DECOMP-229 | ecosystem: Environmental > Terrestrial > Plant litter > Unclassified... | reverse complement strand
TACTGGCTGTGTCTCCACTATATTGGCTTTGTTACTGGTGAATCCAAAAGAGATACCGCTGGTTTTTTGCTTATTTAAGCGCTCCCTATGTCTCTGTGTCCTTTTACTTTGCTCCTGCTCTTGGCTAGAATGTGCCCATCCAAAACGTTATTAATATAGATATTACCCATCCAAAATATGAGATTCACAGGGGAGCCCTTACTTTAAACCAATAGCTTGGGAATTACTGGTGCTACTTTTACTCCTCCCCATTTCAACTCTAACAAACAACTAGTTGCATTAGCCCTTGCCTTAGCTGAGCTAAGAACTTCTAAATCGCATGGAGACGTTTAACTTGGACTTGCATCGAGACGTTTACCTTACATAAAAACATAGATATATATTATATCACCATAGAGAATTTTCACTTTCTGGATTGAGAACATAGAATCCTACCAGGCAATAAGTTGTTGAGCTGGAACAGAACAAAGAACTCCTAATTAGCTAGTTTTTAAAAATCAGATTGCCTTTTTCTGGGGTCATATGACAAACATATCTCATCGGGGACTCAAACTGGATTTTCTTATTAATGAAATAGTCCTTGCCCTATGAAGGAAAAGCGGCTTCGCTCCATTTCATGGCGTTAAATAGGTCAACCTTTATATTATGTTACTTATACAACCTATGTGCTCTTACTTTTGCCGAGTGTAATGAGAATGATACAAGCAAGTGATTAGGTAAACAAGCATGGTTAGAAAGAGTCATGTGTAACTACTGTGTTATAATTCCATAGCTTGTAATAAGCTTAGATAAGGTACAAAGGTTACAAGCTAATCAATATACAACATGATATCCCGGGGTTCTAGCTCTTAGTCATTCCTATTAGATACATACCTTGTTTCTTATTTGTATATAGAGTAATGTTCTCTCCATAATAAATACATATGGATAGACTTTAATAACTGTATATGCATCTCCTAATGTAACAAGTTCTGTTTCTTCTTTAGTTTGATTTCCATGGTTCTACTTATGGTACTAATTCAACCATTAGTAATGATTACACTCTACTCTATAGGGTCAGTACATATTGAGTAGACCTGCTTATTACCTGTATTCTCTAATCTTTTTAACAGGTATAAGGATAATTACGTGATTCATACATGTTTACATACCTCATTGGTTTAGCTGTATCAAGCTGTTGAAAGTAATGGTGATCATTATGGTTACTAATGTGTATCATATTACTAGGGGCCTATAGCTTTAACTTGGTATCAGTAATCACAGTATTCAGTGGAAGCTAATAGTACTAATTCTATGGATCTACTTAAGCTGTGTGATTCTTATTAAGCTGTAACCTATGATATTACTTATCGCTAATCACTTACCTTGTAGCTTTATGATTTGAACCCAGGTAGAAACTCATGATATCTGATTACGTGTATATACTAGTTACGATCTATGGGATTAGTAGAACACGTGTATTATACATAGTTAATTAGGTAAAGATAGGCAATGAATACGGATACAAGTATATAGTAAAGTTATTTACTCATTATGATATGTTGTACTCTAACCCCATTGAAGCTGGATTGCTGTTTAATATAAGCATAACTAACTCCATTATTTTATTCACTATATTGAATAAAGCTCATAAGTAATATCCATAATAGATACGAGTAATGATACCTCTTGTATTAGACAATATTAATTACAATTAGTATAGTGTTATACCCATTGAAACTGACATAAGTAACAGCATAACTAGTCTTATAGCTTGTATCTTATTAGTATTGGTTCCATGGGATTTCTTCTACCCTATATGATAACACAGTGCAAGTAATAGCTTAGGTGTTCATACTAGTGATTTTTTGTTATGACGTATTGTTAATGCTAATCCTATATGATTCATTTCCATTACTTTGATTCCACTATTGTGATAAGCTGATCATATATGGTTTGTAACTAATATGGAATTATTTACTCTATTAACCTTATTGCTTATGATAAGAGTTGTATGTTATAGTATTATAACCATTGTTATTCATTATACATGATACATGAGTATACATGATACATGAGTAATCTATACCAGCTGTATAGAGCTACTAGTAAGCTTACGTGTCATATGTCACATAGGCTAATAGTTCAATATGTAGAATATGGGAATAGATCATACCTTATGCACATAAGCTGATATCATACTACTAGTGTTAACATGATCCCTGTAATGGTATAACTATTATAGCACCATGTGTTTCATTGATGCATACGGAGTAATGGTCTAGTTTCACCACTAAGCTCACAGGTCTTAATCATGTTTGCTTGCCTATTCCTAATATGTGTAATGTGAATGTCCCTTTGGTGGTGAAAAAGGGGTCCATTTTTAGTTCCTAAATATCAATGCCTTATAAGCGTGTTTTCATATAGCCCTGGATAGACTACTTCATTAGGATTTGAATCGGTCCCTAATAGGTATGTTGACCGCCAAGCTTTAATTCCTAAAGGTTTGAGAGGTAAAAGATTGCATTCTTTCTGGTTTAAACAAAGGAGGTTAGATGGTGTTGTTTCCCTTGTTTCTGGGTATGTATTTGTATCCAGTTACTGGTTCATCTACTGTTGCTTATAGGTATCCCCGGTTTGGTTAAACTAGTAGTTTTGATTCATCAGATTCAACTTGGTTTGTGTTTACCCCTAATGCTGTCTTTCTATCTCTCCCTTGATCCGATCCGCTGCTGTTGTAAAAGAATTTTTCTGGTGAATAAAGGTCCTACGGTGCTTGTCCGCATCGGGCAAGGGGGTTACTGGTGGGATAATAAAAAGTATCTGTTCCTAGTGCTTTTCCTCATAAATGAATGAAGAAACGGGTGAGGGTAATGTGTCTGCTGTGGTGTGCCAATATTCGCAGGTGGTTTGTTCATCTGCTGCTGTAAGGACTGTTTCTGGGTTATATGGGGTTTTTACCCTCCTATCCTCTGATTGATATGATAACAAAGGACGACCTAGTTGAGTTTAGAGGTAGTATAGGGCAAGTAACTTATGGGTTGCTGGCTATTGTACTTCTTTGCAGGATGGCTGCTCTTGTTGTAAGGGAGGATGGCTTTTAACACTAGGATAAGGCTAGTTGAAGTTGGATACAGTACTAGTATCGCTGGTATAAAACGAGTATAAACGCCTAATAGAGCTAGTATAGTGGGCTAATAAAGGGGTCATACCCCTACTAATAGAAAGCTATAAGAAGCCTCTAAGAAGGCTAGGGAAATAGTTGTTCAACGCGCCTAATAATATTTTACGTAGTACTTAATTATTAGTTTGTATATTTTCATATTGGTAGGAGCTTGTGTACGATAGATGGAATAAACTAGTGGGTGAGTCGCCCTTAGTCTAATAAAACTATGCTAGCTAATAAGCTAATAAAGAAATAACTCAGCTAAGGCTGAGCATGTGGGGTACATAAAGGTGGTGTGTAGCTACTACTTTGTTAACTGGGGGTGTTGGGTGTTTCTGGGTTACTCGCTGCCTCATTAGTTTATGTAGAATCTGCAGGGCAAGAGGGTTGGTCCAATAAGAACTAAGACTATAGCGTTACGGGACGTACCAAATGTAATTCTGGCTATACTGGCGGTGGATAAGGGTGGTTTTCTTTGGCTTGGGGAGTTAGTGTAGCCGTTGCTTACGTGGCGAGAGAATGATGGAGTTACCTGCTCTTATGCTGGTTGAGATAGAAGGATCGGTTCCACAGCAGGTCTAAGTGGATTACAGAATCTCCACTTGGACCTGCAGCTTCATTTCTTCAAGCGTAACAGATTCTTTTTTTCCGAAAAATTCCTGACTAAGGAGATGAAATGCTGTTGTTGGACTTGTAACTGGGTATGTCTTCTTTGTATCTCGATCTAGTGGTTCATCTACCGGTGGAACTTTATATGCTCCTTCTACGGAGCAGAACCAATTGCGGCTCGCAAACCAGTACAGGATTTCTCTAATTGGCTACCTTGATAACGTTGAGGTTAACTTTAGGGTTGTGAAGACAATGGCAGACTTTTAAGTCATTGAGTTAGTGGACGAGAATCAAATAGACCCTGCACTCTTGGGTTTTTAGTGGGCCAATGACAACAAAGCTATCATCAACTTTAAGAAGCGGGGGATGTCCTTTGAAGTAGACGGGACAAGAGTAATACAACCTATCGATCCTATCAAGGGAACTCAGTACACAGAGCTGGTGGATGATGTTATGTATGGTACAATTTGAAGTTATACAACTTGACGGTCAGGATGCAGGATGACTATGTTAATCTCACAGCTGATAGAGCTATGAGCTAGCGCAGCATTTGCTCCTATGACTCAGATAGTCATGATGCATTACATGATTGGCAGGAACGCAACCATGAGCTTTCATCTTTACGTTGTGCCATAATCTGATCAGTACGCTAGATCGATACATAATTGTGGTACCCTCCCGTCTCCGATAGCACTAGGAATGTAGAGGAGTTCATGGAAGATATGAGATTTATGATCCCAGAAGAATAGTTGGTCCCAGAATTGGATTGAAAGATAAGGTCCACCCCATCCAGATGGTGGGCTACACATAAAGACAACCTGGAAAACTAGAAAAAGGTATAGCCTGTGTTATGGCATCGCTTCAACCCACCACCCTGGTACCAGGTGATCCATATTCCAAGAGCGACAAAAGACCCGATCGCCTTTACTGAAGTATACCAGGGAGAGACAGATCCAGTGCTGCATACAGACAATTACGTAAAGAAGTGGACCAAAAAGGGATGTTCGGAATAGTCTCGAATTCACAAGTTGATCTATACCTTGGGGCCCATCCCCAAGGCATGGTACCTGCATGAAGAGATTCAACAGCAGACGCGCAAGTAGAAAACACTCAAGTAAGTATTCTACTCTACTTTTGAATATCTAGGTAAAACTCTTGGTGTCACATCTGCTCTTAAATCCATGAAAAATTGATGTTAAATATACAGCCAGACAGACCGCAAGGATATGTTTGTAAAGTGCATTGGTATAAGTTGCAGCCGCAAGAACCAGTGAGAAACTGGGCCTTTTAGTATTGCGCTAAGATATATATAGAACCAGAGGAGGAAGATCATTCAGAAAAGTTGTGGTTCTTACATTTGAATCAGAAAGAGAAAGGTCCATAAAAGAAACAGCGGATGATCCGACAGGGAAGATATATAGGGAATTGTAAGGATCAAACAGTTTCATATTGGCGCAGAAGACCAACCTCAGTTGGCTTTTATTGAAGATTATTGGGACAATTAACTGTATCTGAGGTTGCGGCACTACTCAAAGAATATGTATACCTATTCTAGAACTTCACGTAGATGAGGGGGATTAAGGGAGAGCTTAGCGAGATGCAGATAAAGCTGAAAGAAAATGCCAAGCCGATCAAAAGAAGGTCATATTTATTTCATTCCAGAATAAAATAAGCAGCCTTGAGCAATATATAAACCCCAAAAAGTCAATAATAGAGAAAATGCTTCTCGTAGCTATTTACATATCGTTATTCACACTACTTGATCATATAAGTTATTAGGATATCACTATCTCTATTACTTACATTTATTATGCTCTTACTTATCCATAACGAATAGCACTAATCACGTCAATTGTATAGAGAAACCAGTACGTGTTACTAGTACAGATTAGTATAACTTCAATGTTCTTTTCATTAATTACACTATCCTTTACCAGACTGAGATCAGTATAAGGTAAGTAGATCAGTAATCGATGTGATACTCTATTACACTTACAAGCACCTATACTAGATCATGTTAATACTAGTAAATGGTTCTCACTCAGCATTACCTTATTAGGATAACTCATACTACTTATACGGGATTTATACTAGTTGTTAAACTTTTTTCATAGTTACAGTAAGCATAGAGTAATGAAATCTAAATACTATTTAGCTATTACCATATATAATTGATGTTATAATAAAGCGCCTTCTTGTCATACCAGTACTCGTATGTTAACGTTATGACCATATATATTATATTATCGTGAGTTTATTATGTTATAAGCTTACTACAAATCTGAATAGTAATGACAATGTAGTTAATTAGGGAAAAATAGGTACTTTTTTTCATGAACACGCTTGAAACTTATGCATACTAATAAAAGCGGTAAACTGAGATAAGCAAGTTGATTCGTTGTATTGATTGTAAGCTCAACTATTGCCATTGATTACACATAATGCCTTAATATGGAAAGAGCTGGTATTTTTATATTCAATGCAAGGAATTTATGATAATGTGAAAGTGATTATAGTGTTACTTGCTTCTACATAGGTTATGCTTATACAACACACTACTTATGTATAGTTCTATGATGAAGCTCGTGTTCATAAGAGTTAAGCTAGTATCATGCACAGTAAGCATCAGCTTGTATTACTTGTACAACGAGTAAGAGCTAATTGTATATCCCTAATTTGAACCCTTACATATTGGATACGTGCTTATAAGCTTAGTAAGATGAATGGTATTACTTCATTATCTTACCTTATTCTATGTCAATATGATAGTTATTTATACCTATACGTTTGATGTAATAGTACTATCATAATATGGGTTATTACACTATGCTTACATAATACTGATTGATAAACATGTACATATCCAGCTTAGTATGATCTCCATATGTAGAAGCTTACTCTTGTAATGAGTTTTTATAGCTGTTACTACTATATTTCAATTAAAGGAATGCTTATAAGGGTAACATACTAGTTTCATTGTTACGACCCTTGTGTTAATCGTAATGACTCTTACTTGTATAAGTAATAAGGTTGATTAGGATCATAAGCTTATCCATTGGCTCTCGCACTGTTTCCCAATACGGCTCTCGCTCTCATGCTACCGTTTATCGCGCTTAGCGTGTAACAGCCTCAGCTCCGGCTATAGAAAGAGATCAATTCTGGTCCCCCACACCATCTCTTGCACCAGTAGCAGACCCAAATGCGATTCATTCTCCGCCGGATCGAGATGCAGTTCCATATCCAGCTAGCAGGGATGCTATTACCTCTGCCAATACCTGTGTCTCTGTCTTTGATGCTTTCACCCGATAAACTGGATCTTTTGCTATACTGATGAAACTACTAAAACCACCTTTTATGCATTGTATATTTGGGTTAACCTGACCTTCCCTTCGCTCACAGTTAAGTGAAATGGCACATTCTCTAGCTTTGCATACAATTGCTTGTGTTCGGGCCGTGGAATGTGCTTGCATAGCTACTAAATGGATTGCTGTTATGATTGATGCCCTTTCATTTTAGTGTATCGAGGTGGTCCACCGTTTGATTCGTAGTTTATATATAGTTATATATAATGCATCAACGTGCCCAATTGCACTACTGAGTTATATGATCTATACAACGTTCTCGTTGACCAATTCATGTGTGCTTCCCCATGGACAACTCACGAGTGCTACCGGCTTACAGAAGGAAGAGAGTGACTTTAGACTCAAAAAGTTGGTGTCTGCCTCGCACATGCTTTCACTATAGAATGGGGTAGTAATGTAGTTGTAGTTTCCCGCGTATCTAGTTCCATTCATAAGTAAGCGATTTGGATTG
>Ga0233337_1000073_pt1 | contig 7850 bp, 2 predicted proteins | sample GEONDECOMP229_FD_183614 | JGI IMG/M metagenome (GOLD analysis project Ga0233337, IMG submission 183614) | Leaf litter microbial communities from Shasta-Trinity National Forest, California, United States - GEON-DECOMP-229 | ecosystem: Environmental > Terrestrial > Plant litter > Unclassified... | reverse complement strand
TTTGGTGGATCCAAAACCTCCTAATTATTTACTCTTTATTTATCTATTCCCACCCAACCGGGGGGGGTCACGGGTCCTAAAAGAGCATAGCAAAGGGTTGGGATATCCTTGATCCATTCCTGTCATCAGATCCATCATCATGTACGGATTCCTCGCGCGTATACTTTTTATTCATTCTCCTTATCATCATCCAAATTGGATTATTCGTCGGGTTCTCATGTAGCATCTGATTCCTAGCTCGGTTCCTACAGCTATACGTGTACTCGCTCTTCGCACCGCCGTAGCATGATGGGTAGTCTTCTTCCCCCCACCTATCCTGTATCCTTGGCCATAGCATCTGCAGCTTTCGATAAAGCCTCCTTTGCCATCGCCGCTTTTTCCAAAGCCTTATGTTCGTCCTGAGCTTATTCGTTTCCCTATGAGAGCGCGGGCCAATAACTAATTTTCGTTGGAACTAATTATTTCACTTCGTCTCATTCCCATTTAGGTATAATAACAACGAGGTTTAGTAGATCTGGTTGGATAAGAGCCTCCTTCCTCGGGGACATCAAATGGATTTTATGATTATAGTAAAAATCCCATTTAAGGGAGTTTACCTAATGGAGTCTTTGGAGCCATGTTGGTTACTTAACGAAGAACATATACATGAGGCTAGGTGCTGCCATACAATTTAATTGAAAGGTTTCACATACTCTACTTGCATAGACATGTTTTAACATGCAATACTTGCTTTGAACATGTTTCACACCGCTAGGCAGGATGGAGGATTCACCCGTTGCTGTAAGACCAAATGAACCCGGCCAGCCATAGGCAATAATGAACCCAGACAAACCCGCCGCAGCAGGGACGCTGTCGCTTTAACGAATAATGAAAAGGCAGGGCAGAAAGCGTAGAAGCATAACAATTTTGAAAGAGGCCTAGGTGGGTAAATAAATTAATTCTATTTGCATTTAACGCGCTGTATGAAAACTTTTTAAGTAGAACGCCGATAGTAGCGTTTTATCCAGTTAAGAATGGAATTTCACGACGTCTCACACGGATAGGCAAATATAAAAAAGCTAAGAGGAATTGAATTGCTGGCTGGGGACATCTCCACCAGTTTAATACTCCCATGGAGACTAGCTAGGTCCGAGACAGATAGATCCTGGCAGGGTAGTATATTTTAATCCAAGTTACCAATAAAGATACAAGGACGCTGAAGCTGCTATTCACAGAACAAATAAGAACAGACAAAAAAGGGCGCTTAGCTATGAAGTATATTAATGGGGCGTTCGGTTCGTTACTGCCGCTGGTTCTTAATAGTTACAGTTGCCTATCGCTGGGCAGATTCAATTTGGGTCCATTTAGAAAAAAAAGTCTAGTTGATTCACAAGAATATCCTCCATTTTAGATCCACAATGACACAACAGTATGGCTAGGCTTCCCGGTGGTGGAGACCCTAGTGCCTTACTATAATGAATGGCAACTAACTCGGGTTGTAGGAAGGAGCAGCTACTAGGTAAAGAAAATAGACAGTCAGTGTCTGTAGCTTACGAGTAGATCCACTAGTCTCCCTACCTGCTTTAATAAGTATGACTTCTCTATTTCTGATGGGTCTGTTGGAATCCTAGCAGCTCTTCTCATCGAATCTTTCAAAAAAAATGATATTCCTTGCCCGATGCGGACAAGACCTTCGGACCTTCTTATTCCTCTGAACTATGTAATTTCCTGAGCTTTCCCTAGCTAGGAGGTGGTTAGCCTACTTCGCCATCATGAAGTTTGTTGTCAGGAGAGTTCCCCATGAGGATAGAGCGATACTACTTCTGATGAGAGGAGGTTAAACTACCAATATAGGGACAGCGAAGCTAGAAAGGATGGAGACTAAATTAAGGCACTTATTGCCTTTGCTGATGCTGCTTAATTCCACTTGTCCATCCATAGACAAGGTGCAACAGTCTGCAGTTTCCCCAGTGAAATAAGAAGGAGACAAGCCGTGGTATCATTTCCATAGCAGTGAAGAATAAGGGGACCTACCAATAATATAAGTTGCATGCATGCTGCCTCTCAACAAGTTCGACCTATGTTCCAGACCTCCATAGTCAATATATGTCCACCAAAGTTCCATGAATTTTGTCAAGACCTCTACCGGCGGATGTTCCAGGTCTCTGTCCAGACCTCCAGTGCCCAGTCCCATTTCAATAGTAGTATGCAATATGCAATCAGATGGCAAATGAAATGGGGATTATTCCTTGCCCTTCTTTTGAGCAGCAACAGGAACCAACCCTAGCTAGCCTAGAGACCTAACCCTGGAGATACCTTGCCGCCATTGCAGCGTAGTTATTCCATGTTTTGTATAGATCTATCTTCCAGACCTATCTGTCCCCCTCCCTGTGACCATAACTAGCTGAACTAGCACTATATACTTCCAGGTCCATAGAGCCCCACCCAAGCAACCTTACTTCTAGGTCTAGCTCTGTGAGGTATCCATGGCAACATCATATTAATAGGAACGACGAGATGGCTTACTCAACTATGGCCTAACTCACCTGATAATTATATCGAAAGGCGCTGTTTTCCGTGCCGTTAAGTGCAGTGCAGCTCAATCTGCCAGCTCTGCAGCAGTATAATCAAGCTGGTTGGTCTAACTGAATGATGAATAGGTCTTTACCCATAGGAGGCCCGGACCACACTCACTATGAGAGATCTTGGAGAATGGTTTTTGGGTGCTTAGGGATAATACCCTATTTAATTGATGAACAGGCAGGAATCATATATTTATTTATTTTACAATGATTTTAGGTAGTGGGAACATATCAATATACCCTATTGGTTATACGCTTGGTTGTGACTCATCACACGTCGAGATGCCTCAGTGTTTAGGCCCGGACACTTATGGAGGAGTTATTCAATTGATGAATAATATTAGTCACTTGAACCACACATTAAAGCTTTCCATTCTATCCGCATTACCCCATTCCGCTTTCAGTTATTCCATCTATACATTATACTTTGCTCTCACGGCTTACCTTGTTATCAGCTGTGGTGTTCATTAAATGTACAGGAGGTAGAGTTTGGGAGTAAGTAGTAGTATCAGTAGGAGTAGCTGCACCTAGTAGTTTTAGTGGTAATATTAGATTCCCCAATTAGTTTGTTTGGGTAGTGGGATTAGCTTCACCTTTGGGTTCTATGGCACCAATATGACCTGGCTTAGGCTTAAGCTTATACCAATTAGACTATATGGCATGGCAAGGTTAGACCAATTAGTTAGTTAAGGTAGCGGGATTAGCAGCACCTCGTAGCTATGGGTTCTTCGGGTATCCCACGAGCTTTGGATGGATGCGTATAAGAATCTCTAGATTTATTAACCCAGGTTCAAGAGCTATTTGCTTAGACGGATTTGCTATACTATTTCTTGGCTTAGACAGATTGGATGAGAACTACTTACTTGAGTTAGCAAGCATATAGGGCTTCTAAGCCCAACAACAAGCTCGGAGGGAGGAGTACCAGCCCGAAACAGTACGAGTCCCAGTAATAATCTTTGTATTTGGCTAACCCAGTTGATCCAGACTACTTAGTTTGTTTAAAGCCCGAGTTGATCCCGGCAACTGAGTCAAGCCATTAGCAGAGGCAACAAAGACTGTATGGCAGTTCAAGGAGTTTGGCTAACGCAGTTGATCCGGGCAACATTATATATGGAAGCATAAGGCTACTTTATTTATATATATATCTATTCCTTATCTATGCGAGCACGAGTTTAGGAGCCCCTAGGAGCTCGGGATGACGACCAGCCAAACAACCAGCTAGCGAGGTAGGGATACCAGCCCAACAACAATACAAGGGATGACCAGCCCAGCCAGCTAGAAACCCCCTGGAACTACTTACTTGGCTTATAACTACTTGCCTTGCCTTGGAGGATGAACTTATTTGCTTGTCCAGATGAGAACTACTAGCTTGGTTCAGCGAGCAACCCGGTGTTCGGTTAGCCTTAGCCATGGTTCACGTGACAATGGTTCCGGTAAATGAGGTTCAAGAGCTTTTTATTGTTTGGTTCGGGTAGCCCTAGTTTATTTAAGCAACAGTGTGGTTCCACTTAGCATAAAACAAAGACTGTATAGCAGCCCCAGTGAGAGCAAGGCCATCCATGTGAAGCAGGCAACAGAGCCCCCATCCCATGTTAATTAAGCAACATCATCTCTGCATGTTTAGGAGCTTACAGGTTTAGACAAATCCTCATACAGCTATAAACCAGCCGGAAACTAATTATTGTACAGGGAGCTAAGATCCAGGTTTAGGAGCTCCTATGAATCCCTGCCTTAGGAACTTGTACAGGTTCAGGAGGTGATCGCAGCCTTAGTAGATAAAAAGAACAAGGGGGGAAACTTCCCAGCCCTCGACTCTTTCTTCTCGTACAGGGAGCTAAGATGGAGCCGGCAACTATGTATACTTCATAAGGTGGGATAAAACCTCTCTTTGGCTAACCCAGTAGATCGGGGCTACATTATCTAAGTGAGCATGCATGTTTAGCGGCTCCTGGTGTTTGGATACTCGAATAAAATATTGTACTTGCTCTTAAGGAGCACCAATATCGTACGAGCTATAATGAAGCCAGCAACTATCTAGACTTGCTTTAAGTGTTTTAATACCCTTATTTCTTTGGCTAACAGTTATCGGGGCTACTTTTTATCTATGGAAGCGTGCATCTTAAGGAGAAAGAGGTGTGTGGATACTTGCATTAGTAGAATTCTATTACAGGAATTCAGGAGCCAGCACCTATATTTAAGGGCTCTTACTCTTAATCCAGCCTGAAACTATATTGTACAGGGAGCTATTTACCAGCCTGCAACTATAGAAAGACCAGCCATAGGTGAGTGAAACCATATGTTTATCTAACCCAGGTTCGGGCTACATTACTTTCTCTAAGCATGCTTATATAGACTGTAGCGTCCAACGGTGGATTATTCATGGCAACGTGGTGTTGTCAAGCGCCTAATGCGAGTCAGTGAATCAATGGCTCAAGGTCAGAGTCTGAACCTTGCTAGTCCAAGCACCGGAGACTCGTTCCGGAGCTCCTTCACGGGGTTGGGCAAATGAGAGGTTAAGGGAGGGGTCAGGATTACGTATAATAAAGTAACTAGAGAGATAAGACAAAAAAGTGACTACACCTGATGTCAAGATGACTACATGAGTTTCACCCCAGCCTTGTAAGTAAAGTGAATATAGGGTAAAGGTTTCATAGATGCCTCCCCTCCCTACGAAGCATTCCTAGCTGATGCATGATAAGTAAGTAGGGTAAGGTTGGATGATCCCGCCCGTCTGGAAAGAGAAGTCTATAGCAGTACTAACTCGACTAAGCGATTAATGAAGCAAGTGGTACAGGGTTTACAGATCTAGTTCTGAAGGTGGTAAAATAGAAGGTAGGCAGAGTCTAAATAGCAATAGTGCAGTAGCAACAAAGCATTCATTCAGGAAGTGTGATAGGGCTAAAAGGTAGAGGAAAGTGGTGAAATCTGTGGGTAGCAGGCAGGAAAGGCGGATAGGGTGGATCGGTATCGCCTGCATCAACGGGTGAAGGTTGGAAGGAAGAATCGGAGGGTGGTGGGGACGATGAACATTCAACTGCTTATTCATTTCTTTCTTTTTGTTAGAGGGAAGGGGTGCTACTGGATATATATATATGGAAATACTGGATATGGATTTGGACAGGATGGTGGCTCAGCCCCTGTATCTTCCCCTTGTATCTTCACCTGGATCTGCGACGGGTTAATCTGGCGGCAACACCTTGAACCTTCTTTATAAAGAATCCTCTACTATCTTCTACTATCTATATAACGCCACTATATATAACGCATATGTAACTGAGTAAAGGAAGCAAGCTAGGACGGGATAAGCTATAAGGAAGCTACCACTAGTGGGTATGCATCCACTGCACAGATTATGGGACTGATACAGGAAGGAGTGGCACCTAGGTATGTGACTCGATCTTTTCTATCAATGGACGCCCACACTGCCTAAGGATATTAATAATGAACTAGAGACTTTTGAATGGATCAGAAATCACCCATCCAACGGGAGAAGAAGCACCAATATGACCCATCTACATACTTAGCTTTCTCACAAGGAAGGGTTTCTGATTTAGTTATTTTCAATAATTAACCCAGATTCAGACGGTTTTCGTTATTCCTGCGACATTCCTTTTCTCTCTAGGCCAGAATGCTAAATATAAGGAAGCAGGGGTGAAGCCTTACTCTCTATTACTCTCCAATAGCATAAGTTGCTCCGCTGACAGGGGCAAGCAACTCTTCATCAGCATGGACTTAAATAGGCGACCTTCTTTGCTGTTATCACCTTCGTACCTATACCTTCGTAGGTAGCTATATAATCCATATATAGGCCCCCATATGGCGTTTTTCTTTCATTTTAATTACCACCAGACATTGAGTTGGTTATCCCATGGCCTCAGGTTATTCGGTCGGGGCAAGCACAAAGTGTGGTTGGGCAATATGCCAACTTAATATAATGCCAAACCTTCACGTAGGTAGCTATTTTAGGGGAATAAATAGGAAGGCTACACCGGACGCTCAATAGGCTACACATAGGTATATTGAAAGCCCGGTATTCGTAAGAGTGATATCAGCTTTTATCCCGGTCATGTTAGTACCCATATAGAGCTCGTACATTATGTACAAGATGGAAGTCAAGTAAAGGTAGTTGATCCATAAGGGTAATCAGAATAGTAGATCAGAGATTACTAATAGAACATGATATAAGGATAAGCAGGGTCATATTATTAAATAAGCTTGAATAATGGTTACGTAATAAGCATCATATTAGTAGTAGTCTTTAGCACCAACTAGCTATCACGTGTAAACACTGCTTGTATACTGCATGTGTAATGAGTATCTATTACGTATCATATATTATGTAAAATACTGTGACGGTACAAGCTGTACTGAGTACTGTTGTATTCATATGTTACTTATAAGCATATTCATATTGGTTACTGTGTTGTATAAACTAAGCATGATTACTTGCATTACCCTTGCTTGTACTTAGCTTAAGGTATTGGTTTTTATAAGCTTGAAGCTGTAATGGTGTTGAAACTCATCATATAGGGAATCACTGGTTATTTCTAATCGTTTAAGCTAAGCTGTACTAGTGTCCATATATTAGGGATCACTGATTATGACTAGCTCGTTATAAGATGATGTTAAGAGATATATCCTTCTTCTTGTTTCATTATTTGAATGCTTACTACTATGATTTCACTATGAATTAGCAGTAATTGGGTGACATCTCTTTTATTACGTGCTTATTGAATAGGGAGAATATATGATCACTTTAATTAGCTTAGATTGCTTATCACATATGGCTTGTTTACTTATTGTAAACTTACTGAATACGTCTAATCAATGGGGTTTAGTATTAAGTTTCAGGTCTGTGCGCCGGTACGATGGGTAATAAGGTGGTATGATCCCGTCCCTACAAGAGAAGGTATAGTGAGTAGCCATGAAGCAATTAATTAAAGTGGTATGCAGTAAACAGGTATAGTGATTCAGGTGGGTAAATAGGTTGTGTAGAACCAAGGGAAGGTAGGGGGTTATTCTCATAGTGCCTACCCTACTTCAATTCCTGGCGGAATCAATTAGTCAGGGGTGGCACTCCATCCATAAATGGTACGGTGAAAGCAGTAATAAAGTCAAGATAAGGTTGGTTGATCCCGTCCAAAAAGGGGTATATAAGTACCCACGGACTAAGCAATTCATAAATCAAGTGGTATAGGGAGAGTGTATAACTATGAGGTTAAGGCATTAAAAGAAAGGTAAGTCTATTCCTAGTAAGTGGGTTCAAATGGATTAATCGTATCAGACTCG
>Ga0233337_1000069_pt1 | contig 7930 bp, 6 predicted proteins | sample GEONDECOMP229_FD_183614 | JGI IMG/M metagenome (GOLD analysis project Ga0233337, IMG submission 183614) | Leaf litter microbial communities from Shasta-Trinity National Forest, California, United States - GEON-DECOMP-229 | ecosystem: Environmental > Terrestrial > Plant litter > Unclassified... | reverse complement strand
CCTTCTTCAGCAGTTCATGGATATACTGTCTCATTAGCTCATGAATATGCTGTTGTCAAGCATAGCATAGTCCAACTTACAAATGATTAATATTGATGATATGCTGCTGCTGTCACAAATTGCAAAATGATTCGAAAATATAATAATATTGGTATGCTTGCTGCTGTCACAAATTGCAAATGATTCGAAAATATAATAATATTGGTATGCTTGCTGCTGTCACAAATTGCAAATGATTCGAAAATATCATAATATTGGTATGCTGCTGTCACAAACTAAACTACAAATGATTTGAAAAATATATATAATATATTGCGTCTTCTCTCTTTTCTTTTTCTGTACCAATTAATCGAATTGTCACATGAAAATGAAATTGTATAAATTTGATCCCAACCTTGTTAACATAGATTGCGTGTTTTGATCCCAACCTTATTAACATAGATTGTGGTTTTCCATTTGAAAACTTGTTAATCTAATAATGCTTTTGAATTGCTAACAGAAGATCAGCTCAGGCATCTCTATTTCACTGTATACATTTTTCTACAGCGCAGGGATCTTTATTTCACTGTGTTCTAATGGTTAATATCCGTTCTATAGAGAGAGAAAAGAATTATAGGATGGAGTGGAGCAGAGCAGGCAACGCCTTGGAAAATCATGTAAATATGACGATGGTATAAAGATGTTAAATATTGTCCCACATTGATGGGCGCAGTTGTAATAGAGAAAGAAGGAAGTATAGGTAAGCCAGGAGGGAAAAGTGATAATTACGGAGCCGTGTGGTCAACACAAAGCGAACTATTCTTTCGCCTTTTACTAAAGAATACCGTGTGTTGGCCACTCACAGCGGCATACGCCAATTTTTGGAGCCTTCCATCTCTTAAAAATGGAGGCCAACAATATTAACACCAAAATCGAACTCTTCCAAGAGAAGAGGAGAGCAACAATGGTTCCAAGAGAAGAGAGCAACAATACTACTCCCGCCCGTTGGGTTGGGTGCCTGTTTCAATTTGGTGCGTGAATTTTGGCAATTTGGTGTCGTGATTTATGGCAATTTACCGACTATTTCAATTTGGTGCTGTCATTTTATGGCAATTTACTGACTCTTTCAATTTAATTTTGTCAGTGGACTTGTACCCGTGATTGCAAATGTCGATAGTAGTGTAATTCGCTCGCTTTTCAAAATATTCAACGGTGAAGAAGATCTGGATGCTGAAATATTCAAGGGTGATGTTGTGTTAGAGCTGACTACTTTCAGTGCTCATTTTGAATTTACTCTCTTTTGTCCTTTCACTTTCACTTGGCTGCCTGCCTTGTCTTGTGCTTCACACAACTAAGTTGTTTCACATAGCAGCAGCTTGTGTCCAATGAATTTATTCCCGGTTGTCCGTCCTAACTTGTTTCTAATAGCAGCTTGTGTCTCCAATGAATTTACTCCCTGCCGTGCTGTCCACAACTAAACTAAATTGTTATTGTTTCAAATAGCAGCTTGCGTGTCTCCAACTAAATTGTTATTGTTTCAAATAGCAGCTTGTGTGTCTCCAATGACTGGACAAAATCAAAATGCATACAAATTCCACAACCTAAACCTACACTCGTATTGGACAAAATCAAAATGCATACAGATTCCACAGCCTAAACTCGCATTGGACAAAATCAAAATGCATACAAGTTCCGCAACCTAAACTCATATTGAAATAGGTGCATTAAGAGTACCATGCTTTGAAAGCAAGATTCAGATATGAGTTTGCACGTAGTTGCAGTTTTCATACATGTTTTTGTTCTCAATTATTAGACTTGCACAAATGTGGGTATTCAGGGCTCCTGTTTGTCTTCTAAAGCGAGATTCAGATATGAGTTTGCACGTAGTTACAGTTTTCATACATGTTTTTGTTCTCAATTATTAGACTTGCACAAATGTGGGTATTCAGGGCTCCTATTTGTCTTCTGGTGCAACAAAATTTGATCCAGACTATTCACTATTCACCTTTTTAAAATTTGATCCAAACTATTCACTATTCACCTTTTTGTTTGGGAAGCATTTTATTTTATTTTTATTTTTATTTTATTTCCGTTTCTTGGGCACAACAAGTCCTTCATATTGAATATCTTTCCATTGGAGTTGTATTGGATATGGCACCGAAAGTAACAATATTCTCATGTCTTAATGCTGAATAAGATCTCTTCCGATTTCTCATTATAATCTCTGTGGGTGTTCTTTAAAATATTCCACATTCTCCTTGAGGGCCACCTACTCTTGGAGAATGCCGAACATTGTTTTAATAGCCCTGTTTAATTCTCATCTTACCCGTGATGATTTACCAGTCTTGTAGTGCCATAGATTTGAAATTTGGGGCTGGAATTAATAATCAGGAAAAAACAATCCCTTCAGCAAGCATCTCGTAACAGGTCCGAGATGAGAGCACATTTATTGATAATCAGGAGAAAACAATCCTTGCAGTAAGCATTTCGTAACACGTCCAAGGTGAGAGCACATTCATTTATTTGATATGTTAAGGTGCCTAATTTTCGTAACAGGTCCAAGATGAGAGCTACAGAAACTTGCCAATCCAAAAATATGCAGGCAAACTTTAAAGCATAAATACCGTTTGCGATTTGTATTCAAGACAGCTCAGGAATACTTGCAGGATTGTCATATGTCATCCTAGTGGAAAGAAATCTTGACTCCTTGCTATTTGATAGGCATAAATCCATCCAGTTTCCTAGGTTTAGGTTTATAATTACAGCATAATTTAGGTGGATTCATTTTAGTAAACACCTAGTCTAAAAATTAGACCATTTGAGTCGGAATAGGTGAATTTTTCCAGCACAATTCTGAAAAAAATCAGGTCTATAATTTCCAAAATCCAGGTTACAGTTGTCAAGTTTTGGAAGTTTGGGTGACCCGGGTTTCTGAATGCGCTGAAACCATTTTTACCATTAAAACACAATTAAACTCTAATTTCACAAAATAAAAACACCAATTTAATTTGGCAAGGTTTCTGAATGTGCTGAAACCATTTTTACCATTAAAACTCAATTAAATTCTAATTTCACAAAATAAAAAGACTAATTTAATTTGGCAAATTAAATTCTAATTTCACAGTCCATAAACTATATTCAATTGACTCACCCACAGTAGAGTCCAATATTTTGCATCTACACTATATTCAATTGACTCAAAATACACTGAAATTGCCATATAAATACATGGCCAGGATAACAGGCTGTCTGTAGTGAAAGAGGAATACAGTAGTGTGGACTAGTACACTGAAATTGCCATATAAATACATGGCTAGGATAACAGACTGTCTACAATGAAGGAGGAATACAGTATTATTAGTAAACTTATAGGTTATATGTTATTTCTATTAAATTATTAATGAATTTATAAATTATATATTGTTTTTATTAAATTGCAGGTTATAGTCTTTTTTTTCATATAATTATGAAACTCAAATTTGACAAAAGTTAAAATTCCCATAATTTCAAATACAATTCCATATGTTACAAAAAAATAAAAAAAAAATAAAAAAAAATTGTCAAATTTAAAATTCCTGTAATTTCAAACACAATTTCATACATCTCTTGTGAATCTCAATCGAATATGGAGATTTCTTTAATTGATAAGTTAAGCATTTTCTTCTTTTATCTTATATTATTATTATTTATAATTATTTGGTTTCATTATTAGCAATAATATATACAGACATAAAAAAGAAACCCAATATTTTTGCTTGGGCATATTTTATAGTTTGTTTTACAATAATAAATATTTGCAAGGTTAATTGATAATTTCAAATACAATTCGTTCATGTTGTAGTCTTTAGCTAGTATGGTTAATGGTCTTAAAGCAACCATTAAGACAAAAAGAAAAAACACATTTTTCAACTCTTCTCTCTCTATATATATTCGAAGGAATGGAAATCTCCAGTGATGCAAATACTCCATACGAAAAAATATGACAGAAAAGCATAAAGGATACAGGCACACTGTAACATAATTTCCAAAACATCAATAATCCAACCTAAAACAGGTTTACACACTCTAAGCAATCTCTGCAACCCAAGAATCATATCCAATATTGAGGCTTAGCATGCATGAACCCCACGCATGACTTTCACCTGTTCCAGTGTACAGAGTGGACAACATATGCAGCACATTTTCTTCTCACCCACCAAACAGTTTAATCGAGGTTCCTCTACACTCTCGACCTGTTCTACCTCTTGTTCATGGATGCACAAATCTTTTAAAGCTTTCTCACTAACCAATTGAAAGTCCTTTTGGCAAAAGTTGTGACTGAATTCTCTGGACCTTCATTGTTTGCACTACTTTTACTGGCATTTGATGCAAAAGTATCAATTCCAATTCCCGTGATTTAGGATTTGGACTAGGAACTTGAGGCTCGTGATCCTCCAACTCAATACTTCGGTCTTGGTCTCAGATAATATCTTCCTATTGGAATTTGACTTGAGCTTTGAATCTCCTCCTAAAGGAAACCTGAAAGAAACAACCCTCCTCTGCATATGAATCCTTGTCTGCGATTTACACTTGTTTCACTGCGTTTTACCTCCGTGTCACTGTGATTCACACCTGTATCTCTCTGCATACTTGTTTAACTGCGATTTACAATTGTTTGACTGCGTTTTACCTCTTTGTGACTGCAATTCACATATGTATCTCTGCATACTTGTTTAACTGGGTTTTACACTGGTTTGATTGCCATTCACATCTGGAAGTATCTCTGCGTTTGATGTTTGCTACGGAAGGATAGACTGCTTGTTTGATGTTCACAATCCAAGTTAAAACTCTGCAATCCGTTTCCCCAATGTATGCGTTGATATGTACAGATCTAAACTCTGAAATCGTTTCCTCAATATCTGCGTTGACATGTGATCTAGACTCTTCCCATGTCTGCGTTTGATGGTCATCACAGGTGGGAAAGAGTCATTTCCTGCCTTTCAGATCTGGAAGTGTGTTAAGCCAGGTCTGCCTTAAACTCAGATCCTTGGCTGCGTTTAGTCTATGAGTACAGATCTGGAAGTGTGTGTCTTCCCCAATGTCTGCGTTGATCTCACAAATCGACATTGTTTGTTCTGTGAATAAGTTGAACTCAGATCTGATAAATCCAAGCCTGGGTTGATGGTATCCCAGAACGTTGATAGATCTCCAATGAGCCTAAGACTTGGTACGAATTTCCTGTTTGATATGTTGATTGTTGATAGTCATAGCCAGATCTAATGCTTTGCTTTTAATGATTTTCCCAAAACGCTTTTTTCTTTTCTTTTTCTGATTACATTTATTTTGATCTGTGTATTTAAAATCTTACTCAACCTGTATAACTCCGATTTACAATGTCTGCTTTTTGATGGTTATCTATAAATCTGGAAGTGTGTGCTCAAATCTGCCATGTAATTTCTCTTTGCATACATTTCCCTTGCATTGAGGTGTCAAAACTATGCAACGTTTCCATTTGTTTGCAATGATGTATCCCCAATCGTTTTTTTTCTCTGTAGAATATATATAAATATTTTAAAAAACTCAGATCTGATAACTTGGGTCTGCGTTTGAATTCTCCAATAGTTTATTTTTTTATCTGTAGAATACATCTAAATATTTTAAAAACTCAGATATGATAACCTGGGTGTTTTTATACAACTTTCTGTTAGCCGCCTCATTGTTGCCCAAAAGCAAACCAGAGTTCATCACTAACGAGTGGGTTGTAAGTAGAACCTTTTTATTTATTTTATTTTGTGCTTAAACAGAGGATTGGCTGTGTGTAAATCGGCGAGACTTTGGCTTTAAACAGATCCCAACTTTTTTTTTCTCCTTCCCTTCAACTGAATTTTTGACCGTAGAATTTAGAAGAGCACGTATAACCCCTCTGTACCGCTGATACGGAATCTTTCGGTTCTCTGGGTTTCATGTTTCCATACTTGGATTTAATCTCTCTAGAAAACAGCTTGTAGTTGTTAGAAGTACTGTAGATCCATCAGAATTTTAATTTATCTCCCCTTAGTTCTCAAATCCTTGGGGGGGTTAACTCCTGTTAACTTTCATCGAATCGACAGCGAAGAATGCCGTTATTCATGCATCGTCGTGTTGGTTGTTTGTTATTTTAATAACAAAATTTGAACCCGCCTTTCGTTGTTAGTGCAGCTAACCGATAGAAGGCCTTCGGTAGACGCAACAGCTCAGTTCTCATAGGTCACTAGCTAGTAGCAACACTGCAGAGAAAGACAGTCCAGCAAACAATTCGAGTCCGCGCCGATTCAAGGTGATTGACATAGCCAAAACTAGATTGCAACGAACACTGTTTGTTGTTTAGATATGAGAAATATGAAATAATTACAAACCAAATATTTTGGATATTTAGTATAGTTCTTGTAATTGGAGAATGCAGATGATGCCAATTAAATCCATGTCGTTTTGCCAGTTAGGGATGTCCTTGGTTTCAATAGCTTGATTTTGGTTACCTCCAGTGACAATTATATTGTCTTCCAAAGAAGAAGCACAAACGTATCGATTTATAATATGACGAGACTCAAGACTACGTCCAAGAACTAACTAGGTTGATATTGGCCCTTCGTTGGAACATCTTCCACCTTGGCTCGGTCAGCATATGAGCCTGAAGGAATTGTGGCCCAGAGACTCCCAAAATTTGCAATGTTTGTTCGGGGAATGTTTCTTTCAATTGCCGAATCCATCTGGTTCCTGTCAACTGTTCAATCGGTTAAGAGAGTTGACGATAATGGACGGCGGGATACAATCTTTATTCCAAGATCTTGTGAAGATGAACAATCTCACAGTTATTAGATTGTGGTATAGTTTAGGGCTGTTCCCATTTTGCTTGCATGTTGTGAATTTTGCTAATCAAATTCTTCTCAGCCAGTAGCTAGCAAACACGCATTACTTTATTTGTAAACACATACTTTGGTGTTACTTTATTTGTAAAGGTTTTCCCCAGTTCGCTTGCGTTTTCCTGTCATTGTTTCAATGCCTTTCTTTATTTCCGATACATAAACATAACCTGGTGAATTCACATAGGAGCGGCACTGACCTGTGAGATGGAGAATGCGGAGAGAGAATTAATGGCTTCACTTTTTTCGCCGAAATATTATATTTTTGTGTGATTGTTCAAAATATATATAAACTCCTAAATGCAGTGCATATTTTGTAATCTAATATGGTTAACCGCTTAACTTGAATGTTGAAGAATGAGGATGTGGAGTGGTTTGCTTTCCCCTTCTGTAAGCTCTAGTCACCGCAGGACCTATCCGTAGCCGGAGTAGATCGTCTGACGATCGGAACCGCCCCAGCATCCTCATTTTCTTATTCATCCATTTTGTTAGATGAATCTAGATTTTCGGAAGCTGATGCAAGATCGGAATTTGCAGAATCAGAATCGGACGTTATTGTTTGCAGGTTTCGTTGGAGCCTAAGAAATACCTTATCACAACGTCTCTTATAAAGTAGTCGCTGTCACCCCGTGTGCAGGTTTCAATCATGAGCTCCCTTCTGCAGTGTTTACAAGTAGGAGACTCCATATATTCAAGTTTTCGGTTAGTACTCCAAGGCCGATCAATGTAAAAAAGCCTTTGTAAAACATTTGTAAAATTAATGAAAAAAATTCCATTTCACTTTAGTATGATGGGTTTGGAAATTATAGAGACGAGGGAATGTAGAACCATAATATACTAGACAACGGTTCTTATTATTATTATTTGAATGTGTGTTAATATTAAAGAATATTTTTTTATCAAAACAATTTAAAACTTTTAAAAAGGAATAGAGTAGAAATGTTATATATATATATATAGAAATTGTTATTACATCCCTCAACCATATCAATTTTTATTGGAATACTTCAATAAAATGAATATAATTAAACAATGGATGAAATTAAAAAATAAATCCGTACCATACTGACTAG
>Ga0233337_1000067_pt1 | contig 8044 bp, 5 predicted proteins | sample GEONDECOMP229_FD_183614 | JGI IMG/M metagenome (GOLD analysis project Ga0233337, IMG submission 183614) | Leaf litter microbial communities from Shasta-Trinity National Forest, California, United States - GEON-DECOMP-229 | ecosystem: Environmental > Terrestrial > Plant litter > Unclassified... | reverse complement strand
ACAGCTTAAAAATGAAAGGTTATTGCCATGGAGACTGGGCGTATCCAATAGAATGGGAATCCCAGCCTCCTTCAGGTTCTTTTCTCTTCAATGGCAATACTGCTGAGGCTGTTGTCTGGTTAAATGATCTTGTCTGACCCTTTGGTGAAATCCAACTGTCAGCAATGGCAAATTGCTTAGAATCTCTAACTTCTAAATCAACTGTTCCAGGACCTGCATTTAGATCAAGAATTGGTCTTGGCCATTTGTGAGTGCCTTCCATGCCAAAAATATCAGTGAGACCCATCACATAGGGCCTTACACCTGGAGACGAAATTGCCCCTGCAGTAACAAGTTGTGAGGGAACTGCAGAAAAACATGATGTTCCTAATGAATCTCCATAAGATGAAGCTGGCCCTCCTGAGAAGGATGTGGAAGTCATTGAAAAATTTGAACCAAAAGAAAATCCTCCATATGGGAATGCAGGTTGTGTATTTGGGTAGGCAATAGCAGGGGCTGACGTATGTACTGGACCTCTATAAGGATCACAATTGTATGTAGGTCCAGATGCTGAAGTCAAAACATGCGGTGTTGCACCTGAGGCAACAGCTGGGTAAGACCGTTCAGTTCCATCAGAAGGATATGGGTGAATAGAAAGACCTAGATGAGAAGTTCCTGGAGGCAACCATGATGTTAAGTTCAACACATCCCCATTCATTCTCCAGCCAGATGATGGGGGACAACAATTCCCTTTGGACTTGACACTGGAAGTCCAGGGGCCAGGTTCAACCAATGCATCTTCTAGAGAAGGTCCATCATTCAAGTCAAAACCCCTTGGCACTTGTGACTCCCCATTAGAAAAGCCATTTGCAAACAAATTCAATGAAGAACTTAAAACTTCAGTATGTCTTGTAATTGGTCCAATATCCTCACACTCCTCAACACGATTCAAATCCAAATCTAGTTTTCCAGCACTAGCAGACCCACTAGGAGCAGATGGTTCCCTTGTCGAAAGCACAAAATCATGACCACTTACAGTGGCAATCTCTGAACTTGTAACTCGTACAGAAATTTGAGAGGAAGAACAAGCCACCAAACCGTCTTCTACTATACCTTCATCTGGCACATTAAGATCAATATCTAAATGGGGATGACTTTGATTGCCACTTGCACCAGCAATTGCACTGATTGCAAAATCCAAGGGCAGACCTTCAGAAGTAACATGTTGCCTCTCAGGAGTTCTTCGAGGTTCAGCAGGCCGAAAAGCACTTGTTGCTATAGATCCTCTCCAGCCTAACTCACCTGTGACCCACAAAGGACTAGCTGGAGGTATCAAAGGCCCTTTTGCTTTAGCAGCCACTAGAATTGGCGTTGCTAACCCACTGGATTTTGATATAATGGTATCTGAAGCACTAGAAATAACCATAGACTGAGCAGAAGCTGCTGCATCATCTTGATTTGTGTCTTCCAAAGGAAAACCTTCATTTAAGTCAAAATCAAGTTTAACACTTGTGTCACTGGCTCCAACAACACCCGTGGTATCCATCAATATTTCTATTACAGTTTTGTCATCACAATCCACTATACCTGCTTGCCCTTTGTGTATTGTAGATTCTGCAATCTGATTCTTTTCTGCTTCTGCGTTAGAAATTGCTGGACCCACAGGACAACTGGAAGGTAAACACTCCTTACAATCCCATCTTTCACTTTCGCACTTACCTGAATCTGAACCTGTCTGTGTATCTGCAATTTTCTTGTTGATGCCAACTTGAACTTGACTTGTCTGACTTGTTTCTTCTCCATCTGCAGCTCCTGCAGTTTTTTCTACCTCCATGTCTTCTCTTTTTTCAGTGACAATTTTTTTACTATCATCCGAGTATGCAATGCTCCTTGTGCTAAGAAGATGATGATTATCATCACCCATGACTTCCTGCATGTCTTCAACCTTCACAGAATTTTGCAGTTGCTTAGCATCTTGTAGGTCATCTCACAGGTCACTATCTCTTACTTGGTCATTTCTTAGATTATAGGCTGAGCTTTTATTGCTAGCATCATTAAACGAAGCCATGTTCAGAATGGATTTGCTATCTACAGCTGCTTCTTGCTCAACTTCTTCCAACGCTGGGGAAGCAACCTCTCCTGTTTTAGCAGAGGTCCCTGCACCTGCACAATGCTCCATGACTATAAATTGATCATCTGCACTATTAACTTTAATATCTCTGTCCAATCTAACTTCACCAGCAGACTTACCTTCTCCTTCGAAAACACAGGTTTTCACATCTGTTTGACCATCTTGTTCACCATCATCTGTACTCATCTTGGATGCATCTAACCCATCCTCTGTCCTCTCTCCAGAAACACAAGCCATTTCTGCTAGTGCATCAGAAACCATCTCTTTCACTGCTTCACCACACCTAGTCAGTCTCTTCTCCTGCCCCTCTTCATGGCTGAGCACCACACCAAAATTTTGAGCATTCCTTTGCCTATTGTCTTCCATCTCTACCACAAATTCAACCCATCAAATCACAGTTTCTCTTCAGCTAAAAACTTCAATAATCAAATCACCTTCTTGCAACATGAGGACACAAGGATCAGAGCCACTCTGCTCTATAGTAATTGGTTTGAATGCAGTTCATGATGGAGTCCTGGCAATGTTCTTCAGTGATGGGGCGGCTGTCTTGCTTTTGGGAAGAAAACCACAGGTTAACTTTCATCCAAGCCACCTCCTCCCTCCGGTTAGTCCATTACCAACGTGCTGTCCTTGCAGGCTGCCAGCTGGTGGCTAGCAGCAGATCCCTTCTCATTGACACCCTATCTGGGGACCTACTGGCACTCTATTATGTATAGTATGTACTACTTATTTTCTGATTTTAATGGAAAAATATTTTTCCTCTCCAAAGAAATAACTAGTAAACAGCATTTACTCCTTGCTAAGAAAACCAGCAGATTCCATAGCTCAATACACAAAACTAATTTAAACAACTTAACACAATTTGAGGCATCTTAAAATAAAACAACAAACCAAAGATATAATATGGTTACCATCTGAAGATCACGGCTGCCTGAGGTGCTCTCTACAAGGTGAGGACGTGCTCTGACATCATAAATGACAGGCCTATCAAACCAAGGCATCATAAGATGTTTGCCTTCTGGATATACCTGCAAGTTATTACAATCACTTCAAAAATTGCAGATATAAAAATTGAGAATACCTAGGTTTAATTAAATTGTCCTTCGCAAATCACAATATGCACTCTATGCTGATTAATTACATGCTGATGTCCCAGGTTCTAACATTATTACAGTTTGACAATAACAAATAGTTCAGTGCCATAAGTTATGTAAATGTTCAATTAAAGTTGCACTCTGAAAGCTTTTTACACAAAATATACAGCTCACAATTTCCATTACCATTGATCACTTCAACATGTTTTGTTCCCTGGAAGTAAGCACAGGGACATTGCCTCTAAGATATATCTGTCACAATTCTCCAAGGTACATAGGAGGTGGTAGAAGGTGTCCTTATCAGTAACCAGGTTTTTATGGTTGCCAGCTCAGTCCACCAAATGGTCACATTCTTCACATGTGTTTCTCATAGATAGATAAGAAACCCAATAAATAGTCATGCAAAAAAATTTCATTATTTACTACTAGAAAAACAGTATCTATAAACTTTAAGTCTCTGGAAAAGCCTAGAAATCTACTGGGAACAAGCTGTAAGATTCCCTTTCCTAGGACGTCATAAAGACGTGTAGGCCTGAAATCAGAACTTTGAAGTAATGAGTCATACAACTCATACCCTATCTACTGCTTTCATAGGCTCCTCAATTATGTGCATGCTATAGCTCTATTAGATCTTTTAGCTTTCACCCTAATTCTTAACCTATAAACTGCCAAACCTTTTCAGCATTTGGTCATGTAATATGTTCTAAACACACTTATTGATATGGCAGAGAGGCCCGCAACATCAATTGTTCCTATGGAAGGGAAGTTTCCATATGCATCCCAAAATATTTACAAGAAGATTTAACCCTGCCAGACTTGAGAATCTTTCCTATCCTCAAATGCACAAAATGTACTATAGTAGGGAAATGCCAGCTGCTAACCATTACAACACATAAAACTTGACAATGTCAAGAAGAAGATGTCAAAGCAATATGTACAATTGCAGACTAAAGACATATTTTTCAGATAAATATAAATACAAAACAATTAAACAGAGGGAAATGATTACATTGTGTGCTTTAGAATGCTGGAAAGTTGAGGAAACACTACACCCTATCTGCAATGCACCAGCAATGGTAGGGGATCATCTGCAACATGAAGTCTAGTGGAAAGGTATCAGCAATGTGATAGGGTCATCAACGTTTTATATGAATCTATATATAAGATATTTTGCAACAGAAAAATGTCTTAGAATTGGTATATTGAGTGGATAATACTGATATTACAAATTTACAACTGTGAAGCCAACCTCACTCAGACACTTATACAGAATTAGCTCAGTCTAATCCATGATCATGCTATAGTGGATCCTAGGGATTGAATCATTCAAAATTTTACCATCGTTTGTAATACAATTCCTTCCTCTATCATTATACGGCTCCTATTTTCTCACTTCTTTCTCTTTATTGTTGATTTGAAAAATAAATATAGAAATAGTTCACAAGTTGGCTACAAGAATTATTCACGCTGTGCAAATAAGCATGTTGTAGAAGCCGGGGTGAATTTCTTTCTTGTCTCAGTTTTTCTGAAAAATATTCAGATCAAATTTCCCACTACACATGCCAAAGACAGATATACAACCCACCAAAATTATTTCTGCTGATAATGGAGTAGGATCACCACATGTGCGATATGAGTGGTGGCTTATCCACTTCAACCTGGTCCTTTGAATGCAATTAAGCAGATGATTTAGAAGATAGAATAAATTCCAGTTGAGCAAATGATTTAGAAGATAGAATAAACTTTAGACATCCCAGCTTGTCCCCTTTGGGGACTTCATAGTTAACAGGCATAGAATGTAGTTAAACTAAGGAACTTGGACTACTTTTCAGAATCTCAAATTCCTCTTTCACAAAATTTCTTATGGCATTGGCCACAGATCAGAACTTGGAAATCATGGATAGGACATGAAAGACTGATTTACAGTAATTGATTTACACGGTACAGTTATGGAGCCCTGCCCATTTTGTTCTTCTAGACTTGATAGTGATTTATTGCATCTCTTAAGGCCTTTTTTTCTCTTGTTCTCTTCCGGGGTTTTCCTGGAGCTGTTTTCTGCACTTCATTCCCTCCCTTGTTTTTCTTATTTGCAGTTCTGTTGGAGATGTTTTAGAAATCCCAATGATCCCTTTTGTATGTCCTTTATACAGTCCCATGGACTAACTTTCGCCATCAGTAGACATATTAATATTCTAATTGAATTAAAAACACTTACGACACAATTAGCAACAGCACACCAATAATCGACCATCATCATTGAATAAGTGATTTGGCATCATCATTGAATAAATTAAGTACTGTTTTGTTGCTGCTACACCTGTTGCTTTACTACTATTATAACTGCTGTAAAAGTAAATTTCCAAATCTGGTTTATGTGGGATAAGTTGCCCTAGGAGGTTGAAAGTTATCCAAGTTGTTTCCTATCTTTTCCCCTTGGATTGCCTAAAAGATTGGGCTGTTAAAATGTGAAATATTGTACTCTTTCCACTGCTGTTTTATACCCTATTTCAAAACAGCCCTGAGGCTGAAAATTCACAAGGTTAAGATCCAGGAAACCTATAGTCAAAGAGGTGAATGTTTGGCATTAAAGTCAGAGACCTTTAGCTTTCACAAAATATCTACATTGGGCCTCTCGAAAATCCATTCTGGTACAATCTGTATATCAAAAAATAGATCGGAAATAATTCTGTCCTTGAATCCATTTGGATCTGTTTTGGGTACACAATCTATAACAGAAAGAGATCCAAGGCAGACCTGGTACCAGTACTTTAAGAGTGAAGATGGATCAGTTTAATTATGAGACAAGTTAATCCCATTGGATGGTGGAAGATGCACTGAAGCAGATCTCCAGAGATCTGATGACTTGCTAAGCTTTTCTTATCTTCAGTTGATAATTCCTCAGCTACTGAAATGAAATGGTCCAATTACATGATGGAGTTGATGTATTGATATTTGGATAGACTAAAAGGCTTATTCCTTTCTTCCGTACCTACTCTCGCATTTTCCTAGCTGCTCACCAAGTTCCCTCATGTACAATTTAAACCTTTTATAACACTCACAAAAATGGTTTATCAACTCCTTCATTCAAAGCTTTTTACATATTAACTATGAGCCAGATTGTTTTCATAGTGAGTCAGTATCAGGGATACTAAAGAGTTGGTTTTAAACTTTTAATTCAAATTTGGTTACGTAGAGCTGGTTTTATGGAAAAACAATCCAAAAGGAAGTTAAACTTACAAGAAGCTACTAAATATTTTTTCCTAAGTTTCTTTGCCATTTCTATGCTGACCAGTAATGGCTTAGTTGTTTCCAAGTCACCCTGGAAATGCCCCAAGCAAGGTTCCCTGGCTAGGCAGTTTTAATTACAGGGAAAACATTCTTCGGCAATTGCAGGAAACCCATTCCAACTACATAGTAGTAAATGCAATGCATAATTAACTATAAGAATTGCTAGTAATAAACCAAGAAGGAAATTGAGTTCCTGACAACAAAAAGGGGAAAATTTGTTCCATGCAAATATCTAAATGGATGGGATGAAAGGCAACCATAAAGACTTGTAAATAAGTCAACTTCAAAAAAATAGGAGCAACTGATGAGATTTCTAAACGGCATAAGTCAGGGTACAAGTCCTCTTTTCTATGACCTTTCCTCTCCAATCGCCGCCTCTTCCTTCATGATATTCTGTATTAGAATGTTTACTTGTCTGAAGTGCCTTAGCAGAAACAAAATACAAATAGGGAAACTGTCATGATTAATACATTCATGCATCACGCTAACATCCACTAGAGACCCTGCTCCTCTAATTTCATTGCAAAAATCTAGACACCCAACATTGAAGTCTAAATTGATGTTCCAGATTTAATATAATTGGGTCGAAAATTTTGTCTTTCTCATAATGTGGGAGGAAATCTTATATTCTTCTGTCTGGTTGTATTGATGTATAAGAAAATTATTAAGACCTAGGGCCTCCTAAGCCATGTTGAGAACAAGTATGCTTGATAAGCATGCACTAACGTTTTAGGTTAAGTCCAAGATTCACCAGCCCTACGCATTCAAAAAGAATGAACATGGGATTCAGATTTGAGGGAAAGCTATATCAACCCTGCATCTTCAAAAAATAAAAGAATAAAACAGAAAGAGATATGAAATCAAACATAGAGATCACCTTATCCTTGACACCGACAATCCTATTGAAGACAATAGCCCTGTGACCTCCCTCAACATTGTACAGACTGTTTAGGGCCCCATAAAGGCCAAGCCCACCAAGCACTACGGCTTTAGTTAGCGCCCATGCAGCTCCTCCCCCTCCCGGTACATTCGGCACTCTCACATTGTTAAAATTCATCCTTCTTCTTCTCTTCCCGCTAGACATAAACAGGCCTGCCTTAGCATACATATACTCCCCCAAAAATTTAAATGATACAGACGAGTGGATTACACATAATACTCCATTAAGTGAGCTTCACGAACAGCTTCTGCTCGCTCGCTCGTTTACTATGGAAGAGTTTATCTCTGCTTGCTTGATCCGACCGCCCGCGGCAACTGCCACTGCCCCCAAACCCGCTTTGTAATGGAAGGTCTATGCTTTTGCCAACAAAAACCCTTGAAAAACCTTTCTAAGTATTATTTTTCAAGAACGAAACTTTGGAGAAATATGATATTTTTAATGGGCGTGGATACAGCGACGGCTACGAGTCCAGGCGTGGATATAGCGACAGATACGAGTCCAGGGGTGGATACAGCGACGGCTACGAGTTCAGGCGTGGATATAGCGACGGCTAGGCGTGGATACAGCGACGCCTCGTCCCTGTTACATCAGATTTTACACCAAAAAGTAAGA
>Ga0233337_1000066_pt1 | contig 8100 bp, 7 predicted proteins | sample GEONDECOMP229_FD_183614 | JGI IMG/M metagenome (GOLD analysis project Ga0233337, IMG submission 183614) | Leaf litter microbial communities from Shasta-Trinity National Forest, California, United States - GEON-DECOMP-229 | ecosystem: Environmental > Terrestrial > Plant litter > Unclassified... | reverse complement strand
TATAGGTTTTTTCAATAAAGCAAATAAATAACTTAGAAGGTTTTCATTATATCACAGCAGCAGTAGTAGTCCCAATGGGCCCTGTACGTTCCTACCTCTGTACCGGTCCTACCTATGGATCACAGGAGTCAACCCCATACCATATGGAGGAGTAGTTACCCCCTATTGCGGAAGTGAAACCTCGTCTCCTATCGGTTATAGAACCTCATGATGCTATCTCGGTAGTGAGTGGGAACATCCCAATAGACCCTAACGGACCTACTTCCTCATAGTGCTGCCCCTATGAGCAAGGAATTTGGTTGAACCTCCTCAATTGGATTATTACCCTTACTGACTGAGGGAGCATCCTCTCTCCTTCTTACTCTCGCCATTAGAGCAGATCCACGCTAAACCTCTAAGTAAAGGAAATATGGCTCACTCACTATTGGCTTAACTCACCTCACCTTAGAGTGGTGCCAACCCCTATCGACGATTTTGGAACCTCATCATCTGTGTTCACTAGAGTGTGTAGGAACCAACATGTGCCGTGCATAGAGTGGGTAAAGCAGTAAGGAATAGTAATTTCATCCCCATAAGAACATATATAATGAAAATAATGGATGTGTAATGAATGTCTAATTCAGGTTGAGATGGGTAATTTCTATTTTCCTTCCTATTGGCTAGGGAAGTAGGCCTGGGTCTATAGGGCATACCCCATAAACTTACTTAAATGCCCCATTGTATTGATAATAAAAGCCATTTATGTGCTCCGATGTCGTTACACCAAGCAATGGAGGATGTCCAGTTAAGAGACCCGAGCCCAGGTTTGAATAATAAAAGGGTAGAGTAGGCACTTAACTGTCAAGAGGTGGTAAATTCAGTGCATAAAGGTGGCCGGGATAATAGAGGGTGCGAACAAAAACAGATGGGAAATTCACGAATAGAAGCGCTTACAGTATAATTTTTTTTTATTCGCATAATCTCATAGAGAATTTGTTCCCCATATCTTATAAGGCCTTAGTCTGTAGCTTATGGATATATGGCATGTTAAGTAGCACCGTCGGGGACAGGAAATAACTTAGTTAGGGTAGAACTACTCTTACCAAAACTTTATTATTCAGCTTTCTTGGTCACTCATTTTAATACTTATCAGAGTAGCCCAGCAGTTGATCCAAGCAGCTGAGCATCCAAGCCTAGTATCCGAGCGTAGTTGAGTAGCTGAGTAGCCCAACCAAGCGGATGAATCCATCCTGCCAATCATATAGAAAGTGAAAGAAATGACAATCTTCAGAAAAAAAAAATCATTTTGAGTACCCACGATGGGGGGATAAATGCCTCGGCCCCCCCAAAAAAGAGGTTTTATCTATTTTATGTCTAACCAAACGTAGTGCCTGCCCTGAACAAGGTAAGCCATCTCTAAATATGAAAATAAATCATCAGTGTGTACGCTGTGTTTGTGCCAGATGAACTGTTTCACGATGGGAGACTGGGGTTGTGATGAGTGCTAGCTTCACGGCATCACCTAGCCTAAAGGGTGCTATTTGTAAAGCCAAAAAAAATCCGTGTTTCGTTGAACCACCCCCTCTCATCCCACATCTGCCATCAATCAAATCACTAAAATAATTTCTATCCGGGCAAGGTGGAATCACCAAACTAAATAACCAAACTATTTGGCTTTAAGTTGTCATCGATAAATAAATGGGTTGGCTCTGGTCTGGATAAGCGGTTGGCTCTTTGGTTGGGTAATTCTAATCATCCAGCTCCTTAAAATCCATCATCAATGGGACTCAGCAAGTTAGCTCTTTAGATTGTGACAACGTAAGTAAGATCTCTGTTGGATGTATGTAATGACGTATAACCTTTTTCTATAAGTTCTATGATGGGTTGACTTTATATGATATGATTGGTGGAATGGCCTCAATCACATGAACTGTTCCTCCTGGTGGTTATGAGTTCTATATAGTATTAACCACATAACTAATATGAACTCTAGTTTCACAAAGCTCATATTCCGGAGAAGCGGTTCGATTCCACCAGTGATGATTCTCCATATTCTACCTAATCTATTGATCAACAACATCAATTTATAAGGGGAGTTATCATCTTGTCCAACCAAGCTTTGTGCCTGGGCCGAACCTGAGGCCATTGATAAATAAATATCGTATGGTGGTAATGTGGGTTACATAATGACATAATAGAGATTCTTGTATAGATCTGTATAGATATTTAGAGATGTAAAGAGTATTTTATAGAGATGTCGAGAATTAGGGAGATTTATCTCTCAAGAGATAAATCTACGCATATGATGGGCTGTAAGGTCTTGCTTACTTACTTGAATTAGTCTGTAGAGTATGCCCTATAGTCTTAAGCGTATGGTCTTAAGATGAAGACTATTAGCTGTAGAGTTATTAGCCTTAGTCGTCAGTAGCCTTAGTTCTAGCCTTTGAGTTCATGTAGTCTCTAGTCCAAATGGATTGTGTATTTATTGATGGGCAGGTTCCCACCCCATCCCAGGTAATAGTTATATAATAGGCCCAGGTTCCATGTTGGTGTAGTTCCGCCCGTGTTTTCCCGTGGACTTGGCTAAAGTGAAAGGCACTCATCTGTTGGACCTGGTGAGGCATCTATCTGTCTCTAACAACTATTTCTAATTAGCTGTAGTTAAACTTTTAGCTCTTAGCTTTAGTGAAGTTCTCAATTCTCTTTCTTTAGACTTACTTCTAACGACTCTTTCTAACTGGTCTCCATCCTTAAGGTCAGTTCCAAAGAGCGAAAGCGAAGAATAGGTCTTAGCCGGCCAAGGATGTATGGATTTCACTGAAGATCTGTCTTTCATTTAGATAGAAGTGCCCAACCTAAAAGCAATTGAAGCCATCCTGCCTGTCATAATTAGTATGAGACTTAGCAGCTGTATTACAATTGGACTTACTTAGTTAAAGACTCTAGTACCAGCTTCAATGAGAACTAGTTTACGTATTAACTCTAGTTTCCCAAAGCTCATATTCCGAGGAAATAAATATAAGGATAAAATGAGTTACCCATGTCAACTTGCTATAAGGTCTTAGTTAGAGAAGAGAGACTGCCAAAATTAGTTGACTTAAGACTCTCATGCATCCAGCTCCTCAAAAGTGATTGTCCTATGCTCCCCAAATGTTTAATCTAAGTATGTGCGTCTGTCTTTCTTATTGTGGCAGTAGTAAGTAGTAGTGCATAAGAAGTAGTAGCTTTATTTCTCTTTCTCTCTCTTTAGTCCAACTAGTTGCATAAGCCTTGGCCTTAGCTGATGAGCTAAGCATGGCTATCTCTAGAGCTTTTCTTTCCACTTGTGTGTGGTCCCCCGAGCTCCAGCGAAAAGAAAACTAATGATGATAGCTTTGGTATAAGGTGTGATATCCTGTACAAGCTCTATGCATATGGTTGTTAGTTTGTAGATTTCTTTTCTAGATATAGACTTTATAGAGTGATGCACGTGGAGATGCGAGTCTCATATGTATATAGATGTATATCTTTAGAGAGGTAGAGAATGGATTTCAAAGAGATAGATATCTAGATTATTGTATCAATATTTATATCTTTAGAGATTCTCGGTCTAGATGGATACATTATATATGAGATTATGCCATTCTATTTTAGAATAGGTATATCACAGCACTTATGGCCTTAAGCCATAGAGTTAAGCTGTATAGAGTGGAAGCTTTAGCCAAAGAAAGACTATTGGCTATCATTCCCCCGATTGGCAGCACAATGAAAAAGAGAAAGCCCCAAGCTGTTGTCTTAAGCTGTAGTGTCAGAAAAGAGTTTAGACTACTTGCCTTAGTCCTATAGTGTAAGTGCTAAGCCTTAAAAGAGTGCTAGCCTTTTCCGCGGTGTCTCCATTCTTTGAAAAAGAATGAAACTAGCATAAGCTGTTACCTATGGAACGCCCCTCTCATAAGACTGTCTCAATAAATAAAGAAATCAAGGCAGTGTGCCCATATCCAGCTCCTTTCCTTCCTCATATCTGGGTTTACTACTCCCGGCATAATAATCATGGTTGGCAACTACTAACGGCAGAAGACTTATCCATCGGGAATTTACTTCACACATTATACGTCGTAATAAATAGATTAATGCCAATGATACGAGTAATCAAAAGCTCGGAAAATGCGGAATTTATCTGGAAAATCCCTCTTCCTTATCAGTCGAGCGTGCTTCCGCACCGAGGTATTCTCCTCCTTGGCTCCTTTCGGAAAATGACCTACATAGTGAAGACCGGATAATATGAGTCATTCTCTTCCTTGGCTGCTCTCGGAGAAAGACAAATTATCTAGGCTCCTTATTAACTAGGAAGGTCAGTCAGGAAGAAAGAGAAGGTAAGGTTCTACTTGACGCCCAGTCTTGTTAGTCAATTTCCCATTCAGGACTGGGAATTTAAGAGAGCAAGGTGGGCGTTGGGAGATTATAGAGAGAATAATGTGAACCTGCAAGAGGCTATAAAAAAAATGAAATAAAAAAGAGGCTGGTAGTACCATAGATGAGAGAAGAGATGTACGCCCAGTAAAGTAAGGCACCTGCTCAGTACACCAAGTCCACCTAGCCCACCCAATGAAAAATAGAAAAGACGTATTAACAACGTCGGGATCGATGCACTATATATTGGAAGAGCAAATATTGGACACGTGTTTATAAATGGTATAGAATTAATGCACATTAACTCCTTCAAAATAACCCAACTATCTAGTGGCCACCTCTAGCAAGGATATTTTTGAAGCGCTACAACAAACATTTGAAATCAATCATAAAGTCGGTCAAGCCATTACTTACTATAACAGCAGTCTTAACTCAAACTTATCTATCTTCTATATAATAACTCTTGCATTTCGCCGTACTAATGAAGAGCAGGGGCGGGTGATAGGGAGAAGCAAACACATTTTACTTCTCTAGACCTCGGGTTGAACAAGATAAACTTCCATAGTACTATTACTAGCACAATACTAGTAAATGTCTGCAGAAATCCCTCTTTCCAGTGGAGACCTTGAACAAAGATAGCTTGGGGCGAGAATGAAAATTCGCAGTTCCTTACCGTTCTTTATGCCACTCCCAAAAAGGAGGGTTACTTGTTCGCCATCTCCCAATCTATCCTTCATACAGGCCGCGGAGGAGATCCCTTCAAACCCCGGCAAGGGAGTTCACCAGGAGGAAAATTGGATTCCCACTTTCTCTGATCGACCGCGTAGCAACCCTTAAGAAATAGACCTGAAGTTTTGCTCGAGCGTGGGAGGGGCTGCCGTTGGACTCGCCTTCCTTCACCCCTAATGGAATAGTAAGGCAAATGAATGAATTGTTGAATGGCCCTAACTCTTTATTAAGCAAATTATTGTTTATCGCAATTCGAAGTGCTATCGGGGGCGACCTCCTCTATAAGAGTGCCCACAATATCCCGCAATATTGGGTGTTTCACATCGAGTTGAGGGTTCTCTCCAGCATTGATTTCACCATCAGAACCGAGTCTATCTGTAATTTGAGTCCCACATTTCCGTTTATCTTAATTAAGGGTGAGTCGCTTTATCTCAATGAATTGGGCCGGGACTGAGTGCCACCTTTCAGTGACAACGAACGCTACCTTTGATTACTTAATTTACCACTCGCTCTTGAGTAGGTTCCTGCTTGTAAAACCCACCGTGATAGATATTCATACATTGAATAAATCTTAATACATCCATTGACTAAAGCTCGATACACCATATTCCCTACCCTCTTAAATAAAGTTATTCAAATATGAGGTATTGTGCTATGTTTTCCCACTTGAAGTTTTTTATGTTATTTTAGAACAACCATACCTGTGTAATTTTCATGTTTTTTACAAGTCTAGGCCACATAGCGCCATTGTTACTTTGGAATGTAGAGGAAGTGGAATTCGCCCAAACCAAATAATTGTATAATATAAAATGAATTATGCTTACTTTCAATTATATAACAACACGTGTGAAAGCCCGTCTGAGTGTTTACTATATTACTTTCCATTCTACCTTCTTACCTTCCATGCTAATTCTATCTATTAAAGGATATCTTAAAGTGAAAAGTAACGAGAATATATCCATTTCCGTTCGATGGCTCCTCACCCACGCAAGGGGAAAGGCAGCTTGTTAGGGAGGGGATAAGTGCTGCCATTTTATGGCACTTTATAAAGTAGTTTGAGAGGAAGTAGTTTGGGTTATGGGTCATGGGAGGGTAAAGGGTATTGGTTTTAGGAAGTATATGCATCATCCATGTGAGACCAGTAAATAATAAAATATAACAAGATAGGTTGAGAGGTAGCAAAATATAAGGGTAGGTGTGGGTGATTGGGTAAAACTTCGGATTAAGAAATCTATCTCTAGGCGAGGAGAAAGGACTAGATGGTACTGTTTACCCCACTTTTTGCCTGCCTTTGGATGAGAAAGAAATAAAAAACTTGGCACCAAGAATTTCCAGAGGAACGATCCAGTAAACACCATATATAAATATTGCATATAGCTAAGGTTCCATTATTATGACACCCATGAACCTGATCCTGCCTGATAAATAAGCCTATAGAAGGGCGCACTCCCTTAATAAATAAAGGTTGGGTGAAAGGAGTAGTAAGTAAGTAAAGGTTCAGTAGATAAAGGGTTAATAGGATGCTTCCCCTACGGGGTCTTCCTGGCTTAATGAAATGGGTTAGGGCAGGCAGTAAGTACTCCTCCATCTCTTAAGCTGAAAGGAGAACGGGCAGAGCTGGTGGGGGGTGGAACGCCCAATCCTGTCAGATCACGATAGCTGGGTGTGAGAGCGAGTGCTTCTTCCTTCGGTCGCTTTATCTCGTAACAATTGCTTAGCGTGCGTTACTTTCTTCTGATTTATCATATGAATCAATCCTTTTTACGACACATCTTCCTCATTACTCTTTCCCGAGTCAACTTAACTCCTCAACGGAAAGAACTCAACCCGAAGATCTGTGCCGATAGAGTAGCCAAGCTATTCAAATGTAAATCTATCTATTGTTGTTTCTACTGTCTCTTTCCACGTTGGTGGTGGGGCTGTTACCTTCGCATCTATCTCAGCACTAAGTAAGGTGGTATTAGACCATAGGCTATATAGAAGCCAAAGCTACAGCAGTTTACTTAGTAATTGATTAATTAACAGTCAGATAAACTTAAATCATATCTTTATATAATTTTTTTATCCCACCCACAACCGGACTTGACCGGGTTGATTAAAATAAATTGCATTGACTCATATAGAATATAGATCAAATATGAAAACGGTCCGACCGAGGGGCGAGAGCCGCTGCCCGGTAGTAGAAGGGAGATTTAGGTTACCACCTTGAGGTCCCTGGTTTTGGGGAAGCATATGGACCTATGTCGGGAAAAGGCTAAAAGCACAGAACCCGATCCAACCCGGTCCATTAACTCCTCCGGATCGCCTTACGCGTCGACCACCTACCTATATTATACTTTCTTTCTACCTTAAACTTCTTACCTATTTGTGCTCTACCTTCCTCTTTCACCTTTTTTCTCCTTGGGTTGAACCTGTAGGGCCGCTTTCTCGTGGGTGGAGCATCCGGCTTCAACTTGATTTGCATAAACCACCAACCTCAGACCCACCCTGAGAACCAAACTAACAACTACTCGTGCTTTAATACACTACCCGTGCGCGGGCTAGCTTTTTATTAGCTTTATTATATGTGATAATACTTGATTAGAGTTAAAATACTGGACTATAGTACAGGCGTCTACACTATGAAATGACTCCCAGAATATAAGCCCTGGAGCCGGGAAAATAAGGAAGGACTTACAGAAAGAACCAAGCCTAGTTCGAAGAGCTTAAACCTTAAGCTCAGGAGCTTCGTGAGAAGAGGTCCGAAGGAGGGGGATATGTATTGCCTTATAATGCCAACCTGGGGTGGGTGTCTGAGCTCTGCGTTGTTTATCTGTGGGAAAGAAGACAAGATGAAATAAGAATTAATTGCTCAGGCCTATCCAAATTGGTGAGTGGTTTCAGGGCCCCGAAAAGCCCATCAATATTTGCATTTTAGAGTCATTCGCTTTGGCGATTTACGGTTTTGTATTTCAGAACTTCCTAAAGGACCTGCCTCTCGGCAATTTGGATATTGTGGAAGAA
>Ga0233337_1000062_pt1 | contig 8230 bp, 5 predicted proteins | sample GEONDECOMP229_FD_183614 | JGI IMG/M metagenome (GOLD analysis project Ga0233337, IMG submission 183614) | Leaf litter microbial communities from Shasta-Trinity National Forest, California, United States - GEON-DECOMP-229 | ecosystem: Environmental > Terrestrial > Plant litter > Unclassified... | reverse complement strand
AGTCAAAACGTGCTTGTGAATGCTGGAATACAAGTCTCAATAGTAGTGTTTGTGAGATCGTTTTGCAATTGTTCTTGGCTTATTTTATTGTAAATTTTAAAGATGATCTTGCTTAAGGTGTCTAGGATACCTAACCGGAAATACTTTCAGTGGCTCCATTCGAAGACATGACGGACCTATCTAGAATCACAAGCTAGGTGTTCAGAGAATTTAACCAACGAGTGTCCAGATTGGGTTGCTCGACGCCCACACTTGGAATTTTCCCACTACTTGAGTATTTATTGAGATAACGCCGGTGCGTTGGTTACGGGGTGAAAGTTTTATTATGTTGTCACTTGCAAGATTAACAAATCCGATCACCGTTCTGAGTACGAGTCCAACTTTTCAGGATAGGCAGAGCATACTAGGTGAGGGATAGCAACGAGGTGAATTTTAAGTGGGGAAATGTGAGTTGGAAAGATTTTATTATTATGAGCACACAGTTCAACTCTCCGACATAGAGTGCTCTTGACTTTGTCTTATGAGAGAAGTTCAAGAGACTTTAATTAATCTATATGCTTGATGCAAGGATAATGCAGTGGGAATGCTCTCTGACAAAGAGTGCTCTCGACTTGGGTTATTGCAAGTTCAAGAGACTTTGGTTCTTTTTATAAGACAATCAATTTGTAAATTGAAACCACATGATAGCTCAACAAACTGTAAACCAACGAAACAATGTCATAGCAAAAAATGATAAACTACTTGCAAATGAAATAAATGAGAAACTAGTGTTCTACAACAACAAGAAACTAATCTAGCAAAGAGAAGTAAAAAATGACTTAAAGACACATTGTCCCCGAAATTTCCAGCTAGCTGGTCATACGCAGGAAGACAATGGGGAAAGAGAGGTAGCACGCAATGTCAATGCGGCACTTGGGACAAAATCCCAAGGTACTTCTCAGGTCAAGACTGAAACAAATAAAAAGTTCCAAGTACAAAATTAAACTACTCTAAGCATGCAAAGTAAATCTGAGCTAAGAGCACAAGACACTCTTCCCCAAATGGGGAAGAAGAAACCAAAAGATGGGAGGGCCTATCCCACTTTGCCCCTTTTATTAAGAGAGTACAATATTTAGGATTTTCAACCTTAGAGAAATAAAAAGAACTTGGAAAGACAAATGGAACAAGCCTCAATGGCTGTTTTACAAAAGGAGAGTAATTTGAATTTTTTTGTCTTCTTTAGTTCAAATCCCAAGTATTTGGATCTTCTTGGTTTTGGTACTCAGTTTCTACTCTTCTCTTTGGTATTTGTTCTTCTTTGGCTCAATCTTCAAGTCCTCTTCGGATTTGTTTGTCTTCATACCTGCACACAACACAAATCAACTCAAAGCACCCATCAACTGTTAATTAAACCAAATCAAATATAAAATACTTCTAAGAAAGAGATCTACAAAAATAAAACTAAGTGCAAGATCTAATTTATGATATGAAAACAGCAATATAGTTGGCTGCAAAAAAGTGAGAAATCAGGCAACAAACAGCAGTATAGAGGGCTGAGAGGGCAGCGAAGGAGGGCTGCAAAAAAGGAGGAAAAGAGGACCAAAAGGGGGCAGCGAAAGAGAGGAACGAATGCAAGAGACCAAGACAAGCTAGAAAAGCAAGATGGCAAGCTTGGTGGGAGAAAAAGATGAGGTAGGGCGAGAGCAAGGAGGAGAAGGCTAGCAAGCAATAAATCGAGAAGATCAAGGAGCAAACAAGAGAACTGGAAGAGGGAAGTTCGTAGATCCAGGTAACCAAATGTGTTTTTTGAAACTTTGTTGATGGAGGGAAGGAGAAGCTCTAACTGCTATGTCTCTTTCTTGGATTGGGAAGTGCTTGGAAAGTCCTGCAAAATGAAAGAGTTAGATGGAAAAAACCACTGGTTCATGAAGAAGAGCTTGATCTCAAGCTTGTTCCTCACCTCTAATGATCCCTGCAAAACCCTTACAAACAATATCAAATACGAACAAAATACTCATAAACTAGATTGTTAGCCCTTCTAGAGTATATAATGAAGAATGATTTAATGATTGAAAAGCAAGGTGAGAGAATATCACCAAAGACAATGTGAATCCACAACTCCAATAACTCGTGCACGGACCTCCAATGTCACAACTTTATTCCAACTTCAAACAAATATTACAATAATTTTGGCAGAGTGTTCATGCCCAAAATCTCCATCTTAATAGAGCTCAAAGAGCCTCTATTTATGCAAAAAACCAAGCCCCAGGGGCCTTTAATGAACTAGAGATCAAGCTCAGTTAAGTAAGCTTTAATTGAGCTGAAGTGAATGCTGAACTAAGGCTGAACTGCCAACACACCCTTTCAGTTTGGCGAGTCATCCCATTCCTCACCAAAGTCCATATGCGTGAGTCGCTGATGCGATTGTACGGAAGCTTGGCGTGAAGGCTTGCATAGTCATCCAATCGAAACACTTGTAGGCCATGGTTTATTTTAAATTCAATGCATGGGATGGGTCCACCCACAACCCAATCGCATGCATGCAAGGGGTAGCATGAGTCCATGTTGACGTCACCCTCTATCTTCAATTAGAACGTGATCTCTTCCATTCGCTAGCATAAACTTTGAGCTTCAAATAAATCGCACGGGATGTACTAAGACATGGTTGATTTTTTAACTCATACATATGGGGGGTCCACCCCATCCAACTCAGCTTCACGCTCCATGCTTTGACGTGACCTCCCATTTGAATTAATTCACATGGCGTGCCATATTAGATTATGGTTTATAACTTCAATTTAATTTTCATTTTAATTTGAAAGGGGTCCACCCCACTCCCACATACACCATCTCTCCACATAAGCATGAACCATCTCCTCACCCTCACGTAACTTTATTTTCATGAAATAATTCACAACTTTAAACTTGAACCAAAGTTTATGCCATGTCATCTTGAAGAGGATCGTAACTCACATTGGCCACATGCCAAGTCACTTTCACCCATTAAAAAATCAATTTTGACTTTGGTTTTGACTTTTTAAATAATTTGACCACGTGCCAAAATGTCCATTTTTAGCATTAAAATGCCATCTTGATGCATTTTTAGCCAAATACTGCCTTACAGGGTGCTCTAGCTGCCCGGCTGATGGTGAAAGTGGCCCCTGGGGTAAATCTGCTGCTCCTGGCTTGAAAATGAGCCCAACCATGCCGAAAATGGACTCCGGATCAGCCATTGATTACATTTTGAAATTTTCCATTTAAACCATTAAAAAATGGCTTAAAAAATAGAAAAAAATATTTTTCTCGGAATCCAACGAAACTTTAAGGGGACCTAGTACATGTTCATACGACTCAATCAAAATGCTTAGCATGACAAAAAACACTGACACGAAGGCTCTAATAACCTCCCAAGGCTGAAACAACAAGACAACTACCCCAGCTTTGGAGGAGCGAGTGAAAAGCTCAGAAATTATTGGTCGTTTGTTCAACAGCCAATAACAACCAAAGGAAAAAACACTCTGGGCTAGTTGGCTTGATGACCAAGTTCGGGAAGACGAGCCTTTTATAAAAAATTAAATGCTAGGACATTTTTTACAATCTCCCCAAGGGGTATGAACATGTATTTACAAAAAGTTCCGAACAGAGTCCCAGGAAAAGGTTGGCGGATTTATGAATTTTGATCACGAACAAGTGTACTTGTTCAATGTACTGGCGGCTCACCGAAAAATACACTAAGTGTAGAAAATCTGAGTTTACTGTATGCTGGTTTAAATGCACATTTCGTGGTTTTCACTTACAGCCGGTTTTGCATTGGCTGTAAGTTACTTATGAAATTTTCTGGACAATTTAAACACACAATAAAACTTCACTAACAGGCTGAAAAACACTTTTGGACAGTCACACAATAAAAGATTTGACTCATAGATTTTTGGCTAATCAGCCCTGGAAAAACCCACAAGGGGAAAACCAGTCAAGGAGAGAGAGATATTTATTATTTTCTTCAGCAAAGTACAGGACAGAAAAATGGTGAAAAATACAACTTATCTCCACCAGCAAACTTTATCCCAAAGTCTGGAAACTTGTGCCCAGCAAAGCAGCCGTACACCCTTCTCGATTTCTGTGCCAAAATTTCAGACCGTACACTGTCTAGAAATCCGTACCAGCAAATAAATGCACCGTACTGTCTCGATTTGCGTGCCAGGAAATTAATGCAGGCCGTACTATAATTAATACAGGCCGTACTCCCTCGAAAATCGTGCCAAATAAATGCTGTTCACTCCCTCGATTTCTGTGCTGATAATAAATGCAGCCGTACAGCCAAACTGACAGGCCGTACTCCCTCGAAATCTGTGCAAATAATAAATGCAGCCGTACTGTAATTAATGCAGGCCGTACCTCATCTCGAAATCTGTGCCAGCATTAAATGTTCAATACTCCTCGATTTCTGTGCATGAAATTTTTCTTAGCAAGTGAAGAAAACCCTCGTCCCTCTCTCCCAGCGCTCTTCTCTTCTCCTGAAAATGAAAAGTGAAGTAACCTTTTGCCTCCCTCATGCTTTTTGTTTGACCTAAGTGGGCATCTTAATCCAACGGAGGAAAAAGATCCAATCCAATGGATGAGATTGAGTGAGAGTAAAAATCACTTTTATTTAATTCACATAAATAAAATTACTCACCCACTTAAATTTATCAAAAAGTGACTTTATGGTTATAAAGTCTCATTAAGTGACATTTAATGTGAGGGTCACATTTTTCCCCCTTAAAGTGACTTAGGCAAAAATTAAGTCACCTAGGGAACATCTACCTAGGTACAAAAACTAACACTAAGTGCAAAATTAGTGTATAACATCTGGCTCCAACTGCGGGACGTGTGCTCGATCTAGTCTCTTATGCAAGGAGAGCATACGAGAACACCAGAATTTCTGGTTTCCACATCCTGTAAAAACATCTCAACTTGACAAGAAAAACTTTAGTAGCACAAGTTTTATGAAAAAGAGCCAATGATCCAAAAGTTGCTTTATTCAAAGGAATGACAAAACTTAACTGAAAAATTTATCTATTTCTAAGTACATAAAGAAAATGCTCAAGTAAACGCTCACTTTAAGGAGCCTATTTTCCTACTCTAAGCATGATACACAAAAGGTTAGGTGTAATCATAAATCCAGTGTAGCCAACTAAGCATTTTATTAATATAAAAAAGTTTTGCCTTGTCTTTGGTTACAAGCCAAAGTAAGGACACAATTTCCAAAAAATGCAAACCTGCGTGATGATCCAGAATGGGAGGGATGGGAGGGGAATCATAGGCATGAATAATGTCGTCAAACTTCTTCCCAAACTGGTAGGTGCTCGCGTAGGCTGCTTCTATCCATGTATGGATAGCGCTGATATACAAATCGAGATGATGCGGTAGGTCGACTACTCCATCATGTTGATCATCAAGGCTTATCAAATAATAACTCGTTGTATAAGCCCTAAGCTGCTCCAAAACATAAGGAACATCTATATGTGAAGACGATGGTTGAGAAAAAACTTCAACTAGTTGTATCCCATCTGATTCTTCACCGCACTACTTTTTCAAGTCCTTATTATAGATACTCAGATACAATTCTGACTGATCATATGAAAACTCTAACTGTTCTTCTTTACAACTTTCATAAGTCTCAGAATAAACACTCCCCTCGCTGGACACATCATAGATGAGATTCTCAAAAATATCATAGGTTGGATTTTCAATAAAAGTCCAATAATCATCATCACCATCTATGTCGGATATGAGAGATGCCTCATCACTGGTATCAAGTCCCTGGCTACACTCCTCATTCTGCTCAAAACAATCTTCTTCAAAAAGCTGGGATTCAAAGATATCACATGGGACCCAACTTTCTAAATATTTGTCATCCGATGGAGACCATGGAGGACTCTCATCACATGAAACTTCTAAGATTAGATTTTCAATTAAAGTCTCGTAACTGTCATCCATCTCAGAAGAAAGGGATTCTTCGTCACTTGTATCGCATCCCTGGCTATATCCCTCTTCATGATCATAGTCATCTTCTTCAGAAAAAAGGTCACAAGGTAGTAAACCTTCCAAACTATCATCATTATGCTCATTTGTAGGATTAGTACCAAAGTTTTTAGTGAGGTTATCCAATTGTTGACTATAATCTTCGACTTGACACCGGGTTTCTGTGGTGACAGGATGAAGTTGTCCAACTGCGTTAATGTACTTAGGCTCTCTTGAATATTATTTTGCCTCTCTCCAACTTCCTCCGAAAATATCATGCATGTCATCTACATAGTTTATGTACTCAGGCTCACTCGATGATGCTTTAGGACCACAACCTTCTGGAAAACCATGCTCCTGAATATAGCATGCATAATAGCAAGAAGATTCATCATGGAAATCCCTGCATGCCCTACAGAATGGTTTGTAAGGCTCAACCACATTAGTAGCCTCTAGTTGATGAGGAGGCCTCTGCTCATGGTTGGGATTCTTTCTCTGCCATGTTTGCTTTGCAGGGAAAGTTCTAGGAGGTGGCAGAGGTTGAGTTCTTTCAACAGTTATGACCCTATTCTGAACCTCTTTAATCTGCGCTAAGTGCTTCCTTTCCATATCTTGCATTTTCTCTGTCAGGTCCATGAGCTTCTTCTCATATGCTTCGTTTGATGACTCCTTTCCTTTAGGTTCAACAGTTTTTAGAGGAGTTGATGATCTGGAGTAACCCTGGATGTTTGACTCTCCTGAAGAGTGCATATTCTTATCAATTTTAATGGCCAAATTCTGAGCTTGAAGCAGTGTGGTTGGCTCCTTGTCTCTAATCTGGTACTGGATCTTGCCACTTAATGCTTCTATGTAATAATCCAAAGTGGAAGCTGCAGGAGGAGCATGAGTGGCAGAGATGGAATTTGACAACTCTGTGAACCTATTGTTGAACTCATCCATGGTTTCTGTATCAGACTTCTTCATACTAGTCAAGGCTGCCACTAGATGTCTAGGTTCCTTTTTGCTGCCAAATTTTCCGAGGAACGCAACCTTGAAGGCTGCTATGGTAGCGAAAGAGTTGTTCGGCAAGTTGTCATACCAGTTTCCAGGCTTACCATCCAAAGATAGAGCAAAAAGGGTCATGTATACATCTTCATGTTTGTCAGTACCCCTGACATAGGCACCACAGTGTTTTGAAAAATATCTAAGATGTTGCTCAGCAGAGGTAGAGGCATCAGTGCCTGTGAAAGTGACAAGCTTATCAATGGCCTTTTTAGGAACCTCATGGGGTTGACCTTCTATCTGAGTGAAGTTGAGTTGAGTAAAAAACTCAACCATCGTATCAAGGAAACACTTATTGTTTTGCAAATTTTGTAAGTTTTCTGGAAATAAAAGGTGGATGTCTTAAACAGACTCAAATCCAAGTTCTGCAAGGATCCTACGAGAAGCTAGTTTGTTCAGTCTCCTCCTATAGACTTTTTCAGGGTTAGGGATGAAATTGAACAAACCTTCAGAGTTTCTTCTAGTCGAATACCTTGAGGTGTTAACTGATAGTGGAGTCGCCAGGTGGATACAAGTCTAGTTTCAGAGAGTGATTGGACTAAAAATCTACCAAAAAAGGGAAAAAAGGTGAAAACTAAAAAGAAACAAAGGTCGTTCAGGAACAAAAAGATTTGTCCCCAGCAATAGCGCCAAAAGATGTTGTTCGCCGATTGCACACCAGCAACAGAAATCTAATGAAAGCTGTCTCCTCACTTGAGAAAGTGGGGGAGGTGTGGCCTTGGGGGCAAGCATAGAGCCAGGTAATGTCACCTACTCCTAGCTCCTCCGTTTAGGTTAACTCCTAAGGAAGCGAAGGGGGGTCGTCCCTAACAAAGAGTTTTCTATGGCTCAATGTGTTTAAGTGTTTTTGATGTTATGATGCGGATGGGTGTTTTTTAGGAGTGTTTGAATGATTACAACTTTATAATAAAATGAGCAATCCACATTGCAATGGCTCAATGTGTTTAAGTGTTTTTGATGTTATGATGTGGATGGGTGTTTTTTAGGAGTTTTTGAATGATTACAACTTTATAATAAAATGAGCAATCCACGTTGCAATTACAAAACACAAGATTTGAGACGAACAATACAAAGATGACTTGGAAATTAAAGGCATCCACAGATAAATAATGATTTAAGCAAACATTAGGGACAAATGGTCCAGATCAATGCGATGCATGGAAGTTTAAGACCAGTGCCAATATGGAGTCAAAACGTGCTTGTGAAT
>Ga0233337_1000061_pt1 | contig 8265 bp, 6 predicted proteins | sample GEONDECOMP229_FD_183614 | JGI IMG/M metagenome (GOLD analysis project Ga0233337, IMG submission 183614) | Leaf litter microbial communities from Shasta-Trinity National Forest, California, United States - GEON-DECOMP-229 | ecosystem: Environmental > Terrestrial > Plant litter > Unclassified... | reverse complement strand
CCCTATCGAAATCATTCATTCGGTACAGTGAAGCAAGAGCAAATGAACACCCCGGTCCAGTGCTGCTGATGAAGATAGCATCACCACTCATTTATCCTCTATTCAAGTGAAGCAAGAGCAGGTAAATGGACTCATTTATTTCATAAGCCATCCACCAGGCATTTCTCCTCCGTGAATCACCTCGTAAACCCGAACCATCCAACTTATTAATCGACCGCTTCTCCTATGTTAAGGTCCACATTCCTCTACCTAAAATTATCTCCATCGAAGAAAGAAATGTATCACGAAATGTATCTCATTGAATAATGAAATGTATCTCGAAATTGATATTCCATAATATCATATATAAGGCAAGCATAATTACATATATAATGAGATATATCCTTGTATACGATATTCTACGAGATTATGGTAGATCGATTATGAAAGAAAGAGAGTATCAGGTAGTTGGTTAGGTAAAGACTTCCCAAATTGAATCATATCGCCATTGATAAGAAAGCGTAATTACATATGATAGACTCTTATTCTACAACGCCCCAGAATCTCGTCATGCGTGCCAGCGATTTTATTTCCCCTTTTCCTCCCTATCCATAGCGTTCCCCTATCTAGGGAACGGGATTGGGATTCACTACTACGATTCGCTCATTCCTTTACCCCGCCATTAATTAGATAGAGTGGTTCAGATTGCCTAACCTTCTGCATCTCCTCTCGGAGGCAATCCCCCGCCCCTATATCTATATCTGGACGTGGGAATGGAAATTGTGGTGGACCAACCGGACTATTGCAGTGGGTGGATCCGTGGACGACTGACTATATGGTAACTATTGCTGTGGTGGACAACTAAGTGGGCCCTCTATTCTTAACTCTGGTGGACCAACCAACCTTATCCGTGGACCAATGCCAGATAGATAGTTCAGAGCAGTTCAGAATAATCCCGTCTGGTTGAGTGGCGCATTGAGAGTGTTTTACTAAAAGTAGTTGAGTCCCAATCCCGCACGTTGAGTTTGAGTTCTTATGTCATTTAGAGTATGTCCATAGTGGATCGTACGGGAATCCGGTCACCAATCCGGTCACCAAGGTACATCTAAGTGAAAAATGACACAAGAAAAAGAGCCTAAATAAAAGACATACATAATTCATTCACACACATGTAAACACATGTATTATCCTGGAAAACTCCAAACTGGAAAAACCAGTTTCAAAATATTATATAGTCGCAAGACCAAAAACCTTGGACTAGGCCAAGTGAGCCTTCACCTGATCACTCTAACTCATTACAATGGAGTAACAACCACCTTTCAATGCCATGGGTTATGAATATAACATTACCAATAAACCATTGTTTACCTATTCCTAGGCTTCACACAATGCCTCATTCCCTGAGTCCCATATTAGTCCTAACATTCCTCATAGGATTGTCATTAAGAGGAGCACCATTTCACTTCAAACTAAGAGGAGGAGGAGGAGGTAGAACCGTAGAGGACTACATAGCCTCTTATTGCGCAGTAGGTACCCCAAATATTGGAAGCCGAATGTTTATTAAGGATATGAAAAACTTGAGTTTGAGGATTATATTGTTTACTATTGGGATAGTGGCAGGCTCATCTTATTTACACCAAGAATCACATCCCCAAATGTATTATAGGGTCAAATGTCTTCAGCCCATAGTGTTTTATTGGTGCACTACGCTATTGTTCAACATGAAGAGCCAATTGACAAACTGTAGCAAGGGAAGGAACAAACCTTTTTTGTTATTGCAAAATTATCTACTCATTCCTCTTTGAGCACATTCTGAGCTTGACTCCATGTGTACAAGAAATTAGAACCACGAGAACCTCAAATGATGTAGTGGATGGATTTGATGGCTAATATATAATGAGGGATAGCAACCTCCACTTTTGAATAGGAGTTCTTCATAAGATGGGCTCGATAGATCGTGGCTATTAATGATTATTAATAGGAGGGACTAGAATTCAGATGAGATATGTAGCTTGCATTACCTCCTAATGTTGCATGGGGAGAGAATTGTTATTTAAGCAATTGCAAATATTTTTGTTATAAAAAAATACTGATGATATAAATGTTGCTCTAACATATATTGGATCAATGCAGCCTGAGGGATATCTGTTATATAGGAGATGTGGTAGAAATGAGGAGATAAAGCAAGTGAAGAAATAACCTTTATACCCATAATCTTGCCCACTTTAGCCACAAAGGGCGTGAGTTCTCCACACCGAAGAAGAAGATGTTGGTCTCGGGGTCCCACCCAGAGATAGCCTCAATCAGATCCCAGTTGATCAGCATCTGAAGCATCTGAACCAAACCATCAAACTAAATAGCGTTTAACCCTCCTTTCTATGTAGGTGTGGCTCCCTTGACATATCCCCCTGTACTGCTTAGCATTTCACCAACATCCTTACTAGCTATCATTCCATCTCATGCATTTTGATCTATTAGCACCCTAGTTGTTATGCCTTTCACCTCATTCAATGCTTCTTTTACCTCATCTACTCCTTCAACTACCCTAATGAGTCTAGAGCCTGAGTTGATAGTCACCCTTGTGCCAAATAAAGAGAAGGCTATAGTGGACCCTGCATCCTAGCCTGATGAACCTGGTAATGCTGAGCTTGACTGGTCCTCGCAAACTGGAGACAATGAACTTTCTTGATGGCTTCGCCAACTAACGCGACCTACGAGACTTACTGCGAAGGCCTACCCGCCTGACTGGTATCTCTCTTGCCACCTGCCTAACTTATATCTTTATTGATACCCGGATGGATCTCTATTACCTGTATCTATCTCCCTGATATCTTCGATCTTGATACTTTCGAGATCTCTATTGCTTCCCGACTGATTATATATTATATATCTCTGCCTTAAATCTTTTAATGCCTTATCTCTTATCTCTCCCTTCTCTCGACCTTGACACCTGACTTCGGGATCTCTTGCGTATGGTGCCAACTTGACTCAATCTCTTCTGGTGGGGAACATGGGTGATATGGGTGTGATGATATTGCTGGTATAGGTAAGGTTAGTTCAATTGTGGTGTACTTGGCTTTTAGATCTAGGCCTATGGTGAACGTTTAATATATCCACTGTCTAATGCGTATGACCCTCAAATGGTGAATCAACATATGTATGTAAGCGTGTATCTAGCTAGGTCTATTGGTGGCAATAATCCATGCATGTTGGGCGAGTACTCACTGTGTCCTGTATGTTGTGTTGTGACCAACTAGTAGTGATGAGACGAGTCGTTGCAACGTTGTCCATAAGTAGAAAGCAAGTCTCAACTGAGCTTATTTAATAGAGAACGGGTTTAATGGATCCCCGCGAGCAGTAGGCCCTTTAATTGGTTGGTACCAGGTTGAATAGCGGCCCGTGTTCAGTAGGTAACTTATATAAATTGGTACCAGGTTTATGAAATAACTTAGTTGCTTTGGGCACAGCTGTTTGAATAGATACAATATTGACTAGAGACCCGCGGTAAGCCCAGAGTCTAATTGGTAAACAGCAGGTTGAATATAGAACAGAGGTCTGCTGGGACTAGGTGTGATGAGGCCAGGTGTATTACCTTGATGTGCGGCATAATAAGTAAAATAAATTCATTTGAGCAGGTGTATTATAGAACAGATTCAATTTGGGCAGGTTGAAGAGATAACTGCCAGTGGAACATATAATTTGGCATAAGCTGCTACAGCTCGGTGTGAACTGGTTTAATATATAACCGTGGGCAGTAGGTAATAGAATTGAATTTTGACCAGGTTTATTAGAAACTTGGGGCGTTGAGGAACTAACTGGGTGATGAGTTTAACTTATTCGTCCATTTGGGAAGTAACTTGGCTTGAGGGGTGAACTGTTCTTTTAATACTAACTGCGTGTAGTTGATAACTGCGGGTTCGCTGTGGTACGGTTTCACTGTGTCCTTTCGGTGTTGTCACTGTTTTCACTATGGGTACCTGTCTGTTGGCAACGTGGCTCTCTCGGCGGGGAACTTGGGGTACAGATAGAATCTGACGTTAAGGACTTCTCTGCGGTAAGGACTTCTATCGCGTATGTCGGGAACTTGGGTAAATCTATAACGTATGTAAACAACTAAACTCTATCTTCTGGTGGAGCACATGGGAAACTCACATATAAGCCGTTCAAAAATAGAAGTCATTCACTGAAGCCATTGTTAAGCCGTTCACTCACTGATGAAGCCAAGCACTGCATGCCCCTAGCCCCGTGCTGGGTTTAAACCCATACAATCGAAATGTGAATCTCATTGTTATATCACGTGTTCATCTTTGTGTTCCACATCCTTCAGCACTGCCAGCCCGCGATCGATCGTAAGAGTATGGAGGTTATCAGGATAAGTCTCAGAAAGCTCATTACTTATTAATAGTCCACAGCCACAGGCAAGACCAGCAATACTACATTATCTTTAGCTCGCTAGAGCAATTTACTTATTAATCTAAAGAGGCAGAAGGGCGATCAGCGGTTGTGGGTGGGTTGGCGTCTTTGGTCGCCGGGCTTTGGTGCTGGGACTACTTAGTTTAAGTGATCGCTACCGCTGTTACCACCTTCTTTACTTCCCTTCTTACTTGCCTTCCCTTATAAGCGTGCGTTAGCGACTGGCTTAAGAGCTCAAGCTATGGCCTGGACCTTTCCTCCCTACTGACTCTCATAGCTAGCATATGCCTTCTGGGCTGCTACCTCACAGCGGTTTCAATAGTCTCTGTACCAGTAGTTTCAATAGGCTTTCCATTCAAAATAGGACCTTTCACTTGCCCCATTCTCTTAAAGAGATAAGAGATAGCCCCACCTCACTCGAGAGATTTCTTTCTTTGCCTCACCTAGCCTCTCTCTCTTGACCGTTCCTTGAAGTAAGGAACCCGCTATCCTTTCTCATTTCTAGACAATATAGTACAAGGGTCACTGGAAGAAATAAGACTACCTTTGGACTTTCTGATAGTAGTGCTCAAATAATCTTCCATCCAATCTGAATGCACCTCCTAAGAATGTACCCCCTAAAATTCACATCTCCGCATTCGTACCTCCGCCTCCGCATCTCCGCATACTCAAAGGAGCATAAGTAGTAATACGTCAGTAGAAAGGGTTAATTCATAAATAGCAAGATCAATAGCTTCCATAGTTTACCTCGTTGACCCATCACCTGTAAATGATCCTTTGCCGAGACAAAAGCAAAGGTGGAGCCAGAGCCTATCCCTGTTCCGGATGCAAATGCAGAGCCAACAAAGCTACCCGTCTCAATGCTAGTAGTGTATCTTCCAAGATCCAGTTTACCAAGATGAAACCCATATAGAAGAAATACCCCAAACTCCCTATATTGTAGGGTAGAGGCACCATAGGCAGAGTTCCCAGCAACAGAGCTACCAGTAGCAGATCCGAGTCCAGTGCCGAGGGTTGGATCAGCTAAAATCATCTCCGATAACACAATTTTGAACGGAGCAATTCCCTCTCCCTTACGGTCGAGCGGCTCGTACCTCGCCCCTTATCTTCGACGAGAGATGAAATTATAACGGATTCCCCCTCTCCTGGCTGAACGCAACCATCAATTCACTAAAAACCTGTGTTTTATTCCAACTGTATTAGAAGGCAAAGCCTGATCCCTTCTAAAATAACTATCTTTCCTAAGGAAGGTACTCTACCACCTTCAAGGGGTTAAAGTAGCAATAAATTGCATGAGAATTGCCTGCGGTTTGATTCTTTTTAAAGGAAACTAATAAAGTAACTCAGGCTTTTCAGTCGTTCTTGCCTAGCCGGTCAAGCTTATAAGTGGTTCAATAGCAGCACCCACCCCAAAACTATTCTGGCTGGCTCTCACTCCCTTCCCTTTTGTCGTTAAGGACTAAAACGCTTGGTAGGTGTAACGCCTGGCCTGCCTACAGTGAGGTGACTTGCCTAAGAGCTTGCCTACGAACGTTAGCAATAATAGCTTACCTGGTTTTATTGGCTTTAGGACACGAGCCTGAGCGATTGAGGGAATAAAATAGTGTCCCGCCGCTTGCTCATAACCTTACCTCTCGCTACGGGAAAGGGCCTTCTCCTCATTATTCATAGTGTGTATGAAAAGAGGTAGGTGTGAGGGAGGGGTATCAGGCAAGAGCGCTTTCTGGCTTTATCTGCTCTGGCTTTGTCTGCCTGGTGGCTGGCTACCGGAAAGGTGGGGTAGCAACAATATTAACCTTTATTGTGGGATAAAGATTGCCCATATTTCCTTCCTTGCCGGGACTATAGAGACTGGCTTTCCTCTTCCTAGAAAGACTGACTGGCCTTCCTCCTGCCATGGTTAACTTCGTTAAGAAGTGTAGAAAAGATCTTTTCTATTCAAATAGTACTGTGCATTAGTAATGATAAGAGCCACTACCAGTACTACTATATACTCCAAGCAGCAGATTCGACTTCTTGGTGCTCGGCGTGTGAAGAGGCCGATAAAAGGTTTAGCGCAGAGAAAGAAATGCCCTTCTCACCCACTTACTCGATCTTCTCTTTCATCTTTCCTCAACTTACTCCTTCCTGTATCAACAAGTTTACCGTAGATCAGGAGTTAGTAATAACTATAGAAGCTGTGGTGGTAGAAGACACTAGAAGCGATCCTGTAGCGATGGAAAGTTTTGGGGTAGCCACGGCTAAAGCTAATGTTGATAACGTGCAGGAGCTAGTCGACAAGTTGAAGAAGGCAGAGGAAAGGGTGGCCTTGCATCTCATTTTGAAGGGAGTGTAAGTTTCTTGCTATAGCCTTTAGGACTTTTTGTAGGGGTGTGCTCTTTGTTGGTTGTTATTAGTTGGCCATAGGGTGATTTTTCCGTAAAAAATCATATTTGTAAATGTGGATAACCTTTCGATTCATCAGTCTAGATGTATATGCGATCTCTCTCCTATTGAGGAAGAACAACCATCCATTATAAGATTAGTGGACGTATCAACCGAAGACACACAATCTGGTGATTCTGAAAGCCATAATGATCCCATATTGCACACCCCTTATGGCTGGCCACTCCACATAAAGTCCCATCTAATATCCCAAAGTTCAACGGTAAAAAAAAGGGGGAGACCCACCCTCACATATAATGGCTTTTAGCTTGTGGTGTGTTTATAAGTCTATGTTGGATGGAAAGCATTAAATTTCATCTTTTTCCTAACTGGGAGTGCTTATAAATGGTACATTGAGTTGCCTAGTGCTTCTTAGACTATCTTCAATGCTTTAGCAATATATTTTTTTAATGTGTTTTAAATCACTTATCCATTATGAAACTGGAACTGACCTTTTTACATCCTTGCCCAAAAACACTACCACACCTATCTCTGATCATATTCACGAATGGCTGTAGAGACCACATCTTGTAAAAGATACCATGACAGACCAGTTATTAGTGGATTGGTTTACGAAATAATTTTTACCTTACATTTATCGTGATGCTACTATGGATAGTACAGTAACTGAAAAGAAAGCCATACGTTGTTTCTAACATTTGGATTTGATTTACTCACAATCGGGTACTTTATATGACTTTATACTGCGTGCTCCTTGACCATCAACTAATCCCTCAAGACTTCAACTAGGACCACATGCTGATGGCATTGTTGGTTCTATGTAAACTCCTTTAGTGCCAGTTAAGTGGGAAGCTTAATAAGCTTACCACTTCCAATACTATCACTTTTACAACACCTATGCTCAAACCATGTAATATTCTTGCTTAGACCTTTGAGGTTAATTCAGTCCAGTCATCACAACCGAAGAAATATCAAAAAGCTAGGGGTTAAAAGAAGAAGAGATATAAGGAACCTCCCACTGAGCAAATAACTCCACGATCCCGAACACCCACTGCTGGGGGCACTAAGAAATAAAGTTGAAGTTTCCGTGTCGCATTTGTGGTGATGACGATATGACTCATTATTGTACACGTATTAAGGAAGTCAATGAGTACATTTATCATAAAGACTCCACGCTTCAACCTGTCGTTTTAACCAATCCTTTCCCTCGTCAACAATATGATAAATAAAGGGTTTTCGCAAATCCTACAACTCCGCAAGGGTGCAACGTAGGTCATCCTTCACAAGGGGATGGTCCATTAGCTACCAATATATTTTTCTGTGAAGAAAACATCACCTTAACCCACTCGTAATCATAATTACAACCAACCTTAGATGAGTCCTCCTGAAAATGATTCACCTTAATCATCCCAACCTAATGTCCCTCTTCACATATAGAATTCTATTCCTTACATAGTCATTTTCCCTCCAAAAGGGGTACTTCGATGA
>Ga0233337_1000059_pt1 | contig 8289 bp, 7 predicted proteins | sample GEONDECOMP229_FD_183614 | JGI IMG/M metagenome (GOLD analysis project Ga0233337, IMG submission 183614) | Leaf litter microbial communities from Shasta-Trinity National Forest, California, United States - GEON-DECOMP-229 | ecosystem: Environmental > Terrestrial > Plant litter > Unclassified... | reverse complement strand
AACAAAAAAAAAAATTATTATTTTTTATTATTTTGAAAATTAGTTTATGTAATAAATATCTCTTTAGAATGTGATAAGATAACACATTTTACATGGATATATATATATATATAGTTTCTCTTACAAAAATATTTCAATAACACATTATTCTCTACTACTATAATTATTTATCCTATAAATAAAGTATTTTAGTGCAAAACTTTAGTAATATGCGCATAACAAGATATAGATTTTGTTAATTGAGTTAGCCTGAGTGGTTGTGGGATGGAGGGTTATCCTCCACACCATATACATCAAATGCCTCATCATTTGTAATTTTTGGACAAACATTTATTTTATTTTTCAAATCCAATTCATGGAAAATAATTAGCTTTGTATCGACCATCAACATTTAACCTTATAATATATATTTTGATATAAATAATTCGTTTTTTTTTAAATTAATAAGTTTAATGAATTTTAGGAACAACATGCTAAGTAGATTCATTACACATATGGATCTTTTAGAGCTAATGAATCAACAATCAATAGTCAACAAATTGTCAACTAATATACAAAACAAGGAAAATTTCAAGGAGTTCATTATGTACTCTCGCCAATCTAAGTGGACCTCATATTCTCACCCTCAAGTGTTGTGATTGCATCTTTAGACACCAACTCTTCTTGGAATAATTAGTGCTATAATCGACCTAATTTATTGGTTCTCCAACACGGCATTAGAAATATTGTTTTGAGATTTACTCTATTGTTTGTTGTCCTTTTTGTAGGTGGTTGACCTTATACATGCTCTTAATGAGTTGAATCTGTTTGATATATTTACTCAATGTTTCAACTTGAAAACTAAATACATTATTAGATTTGTAGGTCAACATCATGTGTTCTAGGAAAAATCCCATTGTTCTAAATGACCATGCAATAATTGAATATGAGCACAAGATATGGAAGAGTAAAGCACTCTAGCCCTTTATAAAGACTATAGCTTTAGATCTAAATGACGATCAACAAAAAAATACCGAAGGGAAGAAAGATGATAGCAAGAGTCACAATGACTTGCATCTCTAGAGAGATTCAGTTTCATACAAGTGGGGTCAACTATCGTAATCATGTTTGGAAGAAGTTGAACCATTTGTTTCATAAAATTGATGGAAGCCAAGTTAGGTATATTAAAAAATATCATATTTATGAATCATCGCTCTTTTAAAAGAATCGAAGAATACTTGGCTCATGTGAAGGAACTTCAGCCGAAATTTGGTGAATGTGGAAAGCATTTTTAAAGAAAGATGGCCATCTCATAAAACCCTTCCTAATGGAATATAAAAAAACATATGATGTGTTATGTTCAATATTCTATGACAGTTGGATTACTAGAAAATACGATGCTAAGGATTATTCTTTTGATTAATTTTGTGGTTTGTTGATTACGACATAGGAAAATTTTATTAATATGAATGGAAACTTTACATTAAGCAACAATCTCATTTGTTGAAGGGTAAGGGTGGAAAAAATCATAGAGAAAGAGGCCGCTAAATAAGTAAGGAGAAATATCATGATTCCATTAAGAAAAATGTTAAGAAGAAACATGGTGATTGGCCTTTGACTAAGAAAGGTAGAAAGAATAAAACATATCATTATTGTGGGAAATTCAAACATTTGTAATTTAGAATTGTTGACAAAAAACCGAGGATTGAAAAGAGAAATTGAAGAATCTTGGAGGAGACATGTTGGCTGGAATATCAACTTACCTTGAAAACTAAAGTTCATAAGTTAATTGATATTCAAATTTAGAGCTTCTTAGGAGCTTGCATGCTTAGACTTATTAGAGTTAATGGATATTCAACTTTGGTTCAACACAGCATATGGATAAAGATGCTAATTCTCTATTTTCTTCCTTATGTGAAGTTACCAAAATAGTAATCCTTATAGAATATTTTTATGCACTTATAGTTGTTGGTTGTAGCAAGATTGAATGTTAGAATTGTGTGATCACCAATGTGTATCATGTCCCTAGTTTGAGTGCAAACTTGTTATCTACACACTAACTAACTCATACTAGAAATAAGTTAGAATGTTGACAAAATAGGTTTGTTGTGAAAGGATATGAACACTAATTTTTTTGTCGCTACTGAGGGATATATTGACCATAAAGATAGAATTTATATGTTATATGACTTTCCTAAGGAAGATATAGGACTAACTACACTCATAGATCAAACCAATGGCCAAAGTAGAATTTTTGCATGAATGCCTTAGACATCTGAATTTTTTAAGATTGAAACTAATGGTGAAACAAAACATATTTACTAGACAAAAAAAGGTTGTCCCCACTAATGGAGAAAGTGAAGGGTTTATATTTGGTATGATTCACTGGGTTTCCTTTGAAATATGGAAGAAATGGAGGGAAAAGTCTCATCTAGAACTTTCCATAGTTACATATGTTCTTTGAACAAACTATCACTAGCCGAATAAAAGTAAGTTTAACCTTCATTGATGAATATTTTAGGTATTATTAGGTATATTTATTAAAGAATAATATTTATCTTTGAAAATTTCAAGTAATTTAAAGCATTAACTAAAAAACATGCAATCGACTTATGAAATGCTTTAATTAAAAAATAGAGGAAAACATATGATCAAGATCTTTGAAATGTACTTGTTACAAAATGGTATTGATTGGAAAATATTTGTACCTTACACAATGTTAGAACATCAAATGTTCTACCAATTTTTTTTAGCTTGTTGAAGAACTTGCCTACTTAAATTTTCAATCCAGAAAGTCCCCATAATTTGTCTTTATCCTTCACATTATAAAATTTTATTGCATTAAGATTCATATCCTACCCCCTCTTTTATTTTCACATTGACCTCGTATCAAACCTATTAACTGGAGCTAAAATTTGCAATCTCAATCTTATGTCAAATTCTATCTCCAAATTACCAACCCAAATTATATGTCAAAGCTTCATTTTAAATGATTGACATTATTTTATTAAAAAATATGTCGTTCGAAAGCCTTTTGTTTTGAAAAAAGAGTCATTGGAAATATCTTATGGTTATCAAAATCAAGTTTATGGTTTTTAAATTTATCATCATAATTTTTTTTCCTAAGTCATTTGAATTTCAATCCAAAATTTACCTAGTTGTTTATCTTTATCCAACTCATAACCAAGTGTCAAATCAAAAGTAAACCATATATAAATGGATTGGATTCTTCAAAAAAGTTGCATTTGTTCTTCTACCACAACTTAAATCTAGTAACTCTAGTATTTCGAAGTTGATCTTAGAATTATAGTTTCCAAGTTCAAGTTCGAATTCGGTATAATATGAATAAAACCTTATCAACAAATTTTTAATTTAAAATGAAAAATCATCAAAATTCACACTTACAGCTCTAAATCCAACAAAATTTTACAATTACACAGAAATCATGGAAGACAAGGGGATATAATAAAATAGAGGGGCAGTGCAAGCTAATAATGGTCTCTCATGACACATTTGTGGTAATATAAACTTGGAAAAACAAAACTATATTAAAATGGATGGATAATTCAAAGTACTTCCATAATGAATTTGAATATGGTGTAAATAGAAGAAATGTAGGAAAATGAATTAGCTTTCAGAATATATAATTTTTATTTAAAAATGTTGTGTATAACTAGGTGAAATTTGAATTTCCTATCATTGGTATATTTTTTCAGGTAAAATATAATGCATATGTTTCCATTAGTGATTTAAATACCTAAACAATATAATTTGACTCCAAAAAATGTAGAATTGTAGATAACACATTGTTCTTGTGCACAACTGTTTTTCAAAATTTATAATCTTAATTTTATATTTTTTTAAATTATGAAAGTCATTATATATTTGAAATGACAACTCTTTTCATTAGTTCTACGTAGAATTAACATGATCAAACATTCTTATTATTAGTTTTTCATTAGTTCTATGTAGAATTAACATGATCAAACATTCTTATTATTAGTTTTAGATTGTGGGTCTCAGTTTGCACTAGTGCACATGATATTTTTCTTTCTTAAAAGAGGTATATTTTAAGATTTTGATATATGTAAATACAAAAATATATTAAAAGTAGTAAACGATATTATTTATTTTAAAAAAATATATACCTGGAAGTTGCATTCTCGTCCCTATATGCTTGTGTATTTTCATTAGACATGGATTTGTATAGCCCATTCAAATCATAACCTAAAAAGGAAATATATTTTGAAACATTTATAAAAATGGAGGTTTTGTTGATTTTACAGTTCGAACCATAGGATTGTCATACATAACCTAAATCTAAAGAAACCATGTCAAAAAATACATGGGTGTGTGGAAGTCGTCCTTCTCCCAAAAAAATAAATTAAAATAACATGTGTGTGCTTCTACTTTAAATATAATTTACCATAATGGCCATAAATGTTTATCAACATAGTAGTTTTTTGAGTTCTTCATCTCATTGGAAAGGTATTGAAGAGATCTACATCAACATGCTATAATATTTTTATGTTTTTACATAAATACTTTTTTATATTTAAACGAATTAAACTAAATGTCTTAGTGATGATCTATACCTCAAGCCACCACACAATCTCTGTAATGGGGATATTCATCCTCCACTAGTAAAATGGGCTCTCTTTAAACCAGAAGACCTTGATACATAGCACCATGGATACCCATGCTAAGTCATGTGTGATTATCTTAGGTATTGTTCATGGATTTTAATGACTTAATGGTCCATTTAGGAACAAATACATGGTCGTGTTCCTTGGAACATCATTCCCAAGGCCATAGGACACCTACTATACTGCATAAAACCACCTAATGTCATTGAAGTCCTCAATCATAAGCCAATGATACTCGTATAAGGCCATGCGTGGTTGGTGGAGGAAACCTTCTTATCCCTAGATGGATAGAATATTCCTTTAGGGACCAAGGTTAAGGTCTCCTCCATTGAGCATGCCCAATACTCCAAGGCCACAAGACCTTGTTACATAGTGCCATGGATACCACTACGAAGTCATGCATGGTGCTTAAAGGATATTTTCGTCAATTTATACTCCTCGATTATTTATATCTATCCGAAGGCATGGTATCCTTCCCTAGAACATCATTTCCATGTCCTCGAGACATGTACATACTACTAAAAACCACCTCATGTCACTGACATCCTCATTCGTAGGCCAATGATACCATTAGGAGTCCATGTGTGGTTGTTGGAAGTAACCTACTTATCCCTAGATGGACATAATATCCATTTAGGGGCCAAGGATTTGGTCTCCTCTAGTAACCGTGTCCAAGGCCCCCATTCCCCAAGACTTGGGTACATGGTGGCATGAACACCCCTACAAAGTCATGCCTAGTGCTTCAAGGCATTATTCATAGATTTGAATGCCTCAATGATTTGTTTAGGGCCAAAGGAATAGTTTTATTCCTTAAAAATTCATTGTCATGACCCTAGGGCACATACATACTGCTCAAAACCACCTAATGGCACATACATCATAAATCATATGCCTATGATACCCGTAGGAAGCCTTGTGTGGTTGGTGGAAATAAAATTCTTATCCATAGATAGATAAAAGATTTATTTTGGGATCGAGGTTAAAATATCCTCCACTAACTATGTACAGGGCCCTGAGTCCCCAACTTGGATAAATAGTGTTGGGGATACAATTGCGAAGTCATGCATCATTCTTCATAGCATTGGTCATAGTTATAAATGACTCAATGGTTTATTTAGGGATAAAGGCATGGTATCCTTCCTTCAAACGTCATTCCTAAGTTGTTGAGGCACCTACGTACTACTCAAAACTATCTAATGGCATGAACATCCTCAATAATAATCCAATGATTCCCCAAGGAGACTATGTGTGGTTGGTGGAGGAAACCTTCACAAAATAGGATGGCTAGAAGACTCATTTAGGGATCAAGTTTTAGGTCACCTCCATTGACCATGTCTAAGTTCTAAATGCCACAAAAATTAGGTCCATAATGCCAATGATTCCCATACCAAACCATGAATGGTGATTCAAGGCATTTCTCACGGATCTATATGCCTCAATGATTCCTTTAGGGATGAAGACATGGCCTTCTTCCTTCAAACATCATCCCCAAGGAAAACAAAACATGTATATGCTACTAAAAAACAACTAATGGCATTGAAATCCTTAATTTTAATCCAAATATACCCTCAAGAGTCCATGTGTAATTGGAAGAGTCAACCTTCTTAGCCCTAAATCACTAGAAAATTAATTTTGGTCCCGAAGTTTAGGTCTCCTCCCCTGAACATGTCCAAGACCCCAGTCCCAAAGACTCGGGTACATAGAATCATGGTGAGCCCTGCTAAGTCATTTGTGGTGTTTTGAGGCATTATTAATGGCTTAAAATGCGTCAATGGTTTCTTTAGGTCAATAAACATGATTTTCTTCATTGGAATTTCATTCCCATGTCCTCGAGACACCTACATTCTACACAAAATAACCTAATGTAACTGTCATCCTCAATAATAATCCAATGATATCCTCAGGAGGCCATGTTTGGTTGGTTGGGGAAACTTTCTTATACCTAGGATCTAGAAGATTAGTTTAGATATAGAGATTCAAGTATGCTCCTCTTATAATGTTCATGGATACCCTTGTAAAGTCATGCATCATGGCTCATGTCATTTTTCATGGATTTATATGGCTCAATAGTTTTTTCAAGGCCAAAGGCATGGTCTTCTTAGTGGGAACATAATTTGCAAGGTTCTAAGACACCTACAGGCTTCTTAAACCCACATAATGGCACTGACATCGTCAATAATTGTAATACCCTTGAGTTAATAAATGCTATTAATTATGCTAGAAAATACTTTAATTATTATTTTATTATTTCTATTATTTTTGACAGGAGGTCAAGAATAAAACATTTTTATTTAATAAAATATGTTGAGGGGGACAAAAGTGGAGATAGTTGTTGAAGAGTGTTCGTAGACCCACAAGAGGAAAACGACAAGTGGCATAAACCACCAAGTGAAAACTCAACATGCAGGAGGCATCATCCCCAAAAATTAGGTCAGCACTCCTAGTTGAGTGCTAAAGAGCAGAAGGCTCATAAATGATCAAGTCCTAGGAAAAATATAATATATTAGTATTCCCATGAGCAGCAAGAGGCTGGCATTGTATAGGGATTAACATTTGCAAAATGCAAGAGATGACACATTGAAATATTTTTCTCTTGTGGTTCAGCGAATAGGCTCGGGGGTTTTGGAGCAACTAGCTTGGATGCTCTAGGAGTTGGTTGGGAGGAACAACTTCTCCACTTTTGTTTTCCTAGTGTTGGTTCTAGGTTCTTACTCTGTTACTTATGATTGATTTTAGTTATAGTAGAATGTGTATTTTAATGATTGAATCAGAGTTATACATCTAGGAGAAATGGTTATGCATCCATATTTTCTATAGTATAGTAGATCTGTACAATGTTAGATTATTTCCAAACTCATCTTTGATTGGGCATCCATGCCCGCATCAAGGATTTCTAGCAATGATATTATTGTAGTAATTAATAATTCATTGTGAGCCTAATTATTTAGACTTGGTTGTTGTTGACCTTTTATGATTTCAAATTCAACACTCGTTCTTTAAATTATTTACTTGTCTGTAAATTATCCTTATTAAATTAATCTCATAATGTATTATGGAATAGATCTAGTTAATTTGTACAATCTAGTTTGCTTCAGATCATGATATTGGGGAATCAATTTAAATAATTATAACTTACTCATCTAACCAATTACGAATCTACAATTATCCTATCAATATTTACCTTATCATTTAAAAAACCAGATTTTTATGGAAATACGTAACCCGCAATCCGCATTACGAAAGGTCAATTGCAGAGAAATGATTTATAAAGAGTTATCATAGGTTCCGAAATATGCAATCCACATTGCGAAGGTCTATTGCGAAGGAATAATTTATAAAGATTTATAATAGGTTCTGCAACCCACAATCCAAATTGTTGAAGGTCAATTGCGGAGGAATAAATTATAAAGAGTTATAATAGGTTCCACAATCTGCAATTTGCATCGCGAAAGGTCAATTGTGGAGGAATAATTTATAAAGAGTTATAATAGGTTCCACAATTTGCAATATGCATTGCAGAAGCTCAAATGCGGAAGGATAAATTATAACAAGTCAAAAATATGTTCTGCAATCCATAATTTGCATTGTGGAAGGTCAAATGTGGAAGGATAAATGATAACAAGTTAAAAATACATTCCACAATCCTCAATCCGCATTGCTGAAG
>Ga0233337_1000058_pt1 | contig 8308 bp, 7 predicted proteins | sample GEONDECOMP229_FD_183614 | JGI IMG/M metagenome (GOLD analysis project Ga0233337, IMG submission 183614) | Leaf litter microbial communities from Shasta-Trinity National Forest, California, United States - GEON-DECOMP-229 | ecosystem: Environmental > Terrestrial > Plant litter > Unclassified... | reverse complement strand
CATATAAACTGAGTTATCCCCATCCGAATAAGCTGAATCATTCAAATCATAAATTGAATCATCCCAATCCTCCGGATAATCCGGAACCACTTCTGCATAAGGAGGTGGAAACTCCTGGTATGAATCAGGTAGAACCCCGCGATCCTAGAGATGGAGGCCACTCTTAATCAGATGGTACCCTATCATAGTTAGGTGGAACCACGCTAGCAGAAGGAGGCTGAACACCCGGCTGTGAAAATGATCTGGGACTAAATATCGATCTATAACAACCGGCTCAGATGCTCCCATGGCCTTTGCCCCCGCTAGTACGGGAATGGGATCTTAAATGAACTAAGGAGCTGGAATTAGATCAGCTGCTCTTGCCTTTGCTTCTGCACCCAGCTGTGGCCTATTTATATCCATCTTGAACCCTCCTCCTACTGGTAATGGGTATGGATCTAAATCTACCATTTTTTCCTACACCCCTAGCTTTTGTCCCTGTAGGATCTACTAGTGCACCTGTCCTCGCCTCTGTTGCTTAGACTGGTAGATATGCTGCTACTGGATCTACTTCTGCCATATACTGGTACTGTAGAAGCTATTTGCTCTGGATCTCCTGCTCCTATCTTTGCTACGTATGCTTATTCCTATGCTCTCGTACTAGTGCTAAAACTGGTGCTTATACGGGTGCTTCAATTGCTTCCTCTGCTAGCTTTGCTACTTATGCTACTCTAGCCTATGCAGTCTTTGCCTCTGTCCCAACCCTTGCTTATGTTGCTACCTATGCTACTGGTGCATCTGGATCTTTAGCTAGTGGTACTTATGCTTCTGATGCCTTAGGTGCTACCTTTGCTCTTGGTGCTAGCTTTGTTACTGCTGCTATCTATAAGGCTATCTATGCTCCTAGGTATGCTTCTGTAGGTGGTGCTACTAGTGCCGCTACGTAAGGTCGGTCAACTGTATCTGCTGAGGCTGAAGATGTAGCATGTCCAGAGAAGGAAGGATCATCGCATCGCGAGTCAAAGGCCACCTAGACTAAGTAAATAGATTTCGTTTGGACAAGGTAAATGGAAGGGGGAGTGGAGAGGATCGGGATGAAAAAAAAATAATGAAAGTAGAGAATGTGCATAAACCCGGAACAGGATGAGATGCTACCTTTGCTTATGCCGCTGCTTCTGCCTGTGCTTCTGCTGCCTTTCCTGTGCTACCTCCGTATATAGCTTTGCTCTTGCTACTGATGCTTATGGCTTTGCTCCTGCTGTGCTCAATCAAATTCCTTCTGAACTTATTCTCCTCCGTCGACGATTTCGACATTACAGGACCTGCGACCAGACCTCCCAAATCCTCTCCCCTACAGCAGAAAATCTATCTGCCATAACTAACGATCTTGGCATCATTCGTTCCCTCTTTTCCTATCGAAGGGCACAAAATGACGTAAATAATCATTTAATTAGACAGGCATCAAAGAAAATGAGTTGCAGTAGGTTCATTAGTCCCATTTTTTCCCCTCAAAGAGCTCTGCGAAGGTAAGAGCTAATTACATATATAATAGCAGGATACGTTTACACTTGAATTTGCATTTTAGACCAGCATCTCCACTAGTAGTGGTACCTACGTCGTAACAATAGAATCTCGCCATGGTCCTGGGCAATTCCCAAGCTGCTAGAAGGACAGTCCCAGCAGATTCGCCTGGTCCTCTCGGATCTTCTTCACCGGGCCTACTCCTAACTGGTACACTTGGATCTTCATAGTGCTAGTCTCGTGAAAGCCAGAATATCACATCCTACATTTAAAATTGATACACTTACACTAACTGGGCTAAGAGAATCCACCATTGGAGACTACGCTGGGATTGATGGGGAGACTACGGGATTGTATACTACGCTAGGACCTATCTATCCTAATTCTACTAGCTCTACACCTAGGCCTCTGACTTGTCCTCGGAGAATACCTAGCTGGGATAACTCAACTAGCAGATCTCATAGACCTGGCTGGGATTGTATACTACTTGGCTCTACACCTAGGAACAACTATATGACGTCGCATAGAGACGTGTCCCAAGCCCCTGCCAGTCGGACTAGTTGATGCTGCTGGGAGATCACTACTAAGGCCACCAGGTGGATGCCAGAGCTGAGCTAAGAATATGCTAGTTCAATCCAAGCGCTAGCAGCCTTGTTAAAGCCAGATTCTAACTAGCTAGATTTTGTAGAGACATTATAAACTGCAGACCTCATTGCAGCCATATCACCATATATACTTGGTTCATATATGATATCGCCATGGAGAAGTTGACCACTTTCACTTGCATCTTCTGCACTTGTCTCGATCTTGCTGCTACAAGTCTAGTTCTTAGCGTCCAATGTGCTTTGGCAGGCCTCTCTATATCCCCTGCCGTTCAATCCATATAACCAGAACCACATGTTAACATATTATTTGGCCCTAAGCTAGTGTTAATATATGATATTGGCATATAGAAGTTTTCACCTATAATCGGCATATAGACGTGATCACCTACTAGTTAGTCGCTATCTATCCTTAGCTGGCTCTGCTTAAACCGGGTCTCCACAGCTCTCCATATGGGTTGAACGGTGCCAAGGCCCATACATAGCCTCAGAGTTCGATCCAAGTGAAACGCCTCTCCCTCCTGCCTCGGTCGAGCCCTCCGGACCTCGTGAAAGCCAGATTTCACCAACTATATTTTGCATCTCTACTACTTGGAGTTGCATATCATTTTCACTCAGGCTCACACTTCCCCGCTTAACATATGAATGTTCGCATAGATACGTTGCTCTCCAGAAGATCTAATTCTACTACTGCCACCAGAGCTGGGCTCAGATACTCTGCTTCTTTTTCTACTTGGGGTGGAACAACTACTACACAAAACTAGTTAGTTACTAGAAAAGCTTGCATGGAGAAGTGTTAATATCTGATATCGCCATATCTACTACCTGGCTCCTATAATCTAGTTTCACTAGCTCCTACCTTAGAAATTATACATATTAGTCTGAGCCTTAGTCCACCAAGTTGAAGAACCGCATCTGTCCTTGTCATCCGATGTTATAATACGATGCCATACCGGACTACTACAAGTCTAGTTCTGAGCGTCCCATGCCCTCCTAAGGCCTCCCGATATCCCCTGCCGTGCATAAATCCTTGTGCTAGCCTTGGTGAAAGCCGGCAGACCTACTGGAGGCTCCTACTACTAGACCTAGAAGATAATATGGTGCAATCTATCTTAGTTCAGGCTAGTTGATGATGCTAGGGTGGAGATCCACTACGCCAGGATGCCAGAGCTAGGCTCAGAATCTAAATACCTATATTTCGCATAGATACTTACTTGTAGCCATGATTCCTTACCTGGTAGATAAGGAACAACCTGGGATCTGATCTCGGCATATCTGCTTGTTACCATATGAGCTTGCATATCTCCGTGGTTCATATACGATGTGTTGCCAGCTCCTCTACTGGACCTACTACAAAACATCTTAATATATGATGTTGCCATGGAGACGTTGCACCTAAAGCATCTCTAGGGCTTTTCTCTAGGGCTGATAAATTGGGCTTCTATCTACAGGGCTGTGAGATCTAGACAAGTGGGAAGTTCCCCGTCCGACCCGAGTAAGCAAATCAGTATTGTTTGTCAGATTCCGCGAGCTCCAGCGAACTATTATACTTGAACTATTCTACTTGGTTATGAACCCAGACCAACTACAAAAACTATTACTATATGATGTCGGCATGGATACGTGTTAACCTAAGCTAACTACCTAGGAAAAAGATACGTTGACACGATTTTGCATAGAGACTTAGGACCTGGGACTATGTAGGCTCTTACTGGACCTAGAAGAGTTGATGTCAGAGCTAGCTGTGCTGCATTGACCCGATGAATGGGCTAAGAGGATCTCCGCTTGGTTACTAGGTCTGGTGCCTAGTTGTCATAGATACGTTGTTATTGCTGCCATTATGGGGCCTATTTGGACCTAGCTTTGGACATGGAGCCATGAACAACCCGGTGCCGGTCGATACAAGAGCTGGGCTCTACGATGCTGCTGCCATAGAGACTAGTTATAATATTGGCATATCTAAGTTTTCACTTGTATTAATATATGATATCGGCATGGAGAAGTTGCACCTTGAACATGAGTGAAAGCCTTGATAGTCCGGTATGGTGCCTACGTGTTAATATAAGAGCTAGCCATATGGAGACACACTTGGATCTTCATATTGAGTTTTCACATACGATACCGGCACCTCTACGTTTGAACCTGGATTCGTATATTCAGAATACCTAGTTGGGAAACCTGTCCTGCCTGCGGAAGACACCTCGTCATAGCAGCCATATATACTTGGTTCACATACGATATCGGCATGGATACGTGGAATCTGCCTAAAGCTGCTAGTTGCAGGTGCTTATGCCAAAGCTGCTAGGTTCAGAGACTCTGCTTGCTTGGTTACGACTCCGCCTGGTTACGACTCTGGATGGTCTGGTGCCTACTATGTGGTCATGTTCATATACGATCTCGCATAAAGACGTTGAACTTGTGGGCTATTCTACTATGGTGCCATCGGCATAGATACGTTCTGGCCATGCAGCAGACTTCATTGCAGCCAGACACCTACTTATGCGAGTCTCTTCGCTTCGTTTGGGCATAAATACTACTATTATTCATGTAGAGAAATTCGTATAATGCTGATAAACGATGCATTTTTGTATTTTAGTAATGTAATGCGACTGAATTGTGTTCATAGCTTATTCCTGCTGGTCTATCTTCCTTGTGGAATAAAGAGTATAAAGTATTGATTCGTTCTGCTTAGTATTGATTCATTCCTAAGTCTACAGTCTACAAGTATTGATTCCTTCCTCTGATAGAACATCCCTCTTAGCTGCCCTTGGCTATGCTACTGTCTATACTTATGGCTTTTATGCTGATGGTGGGTCTTTCTCTATAAAAGAATATACTGCTACTGGCTTTGCTGCTACTTGAAATGCTCTTGGGAATGTTCTTTCACTGCTGATTGAAAGAATTCATTTCTACTGGTGAGAATGAGAATGATGGTGAAATTGCCGCTGAAGCTGGAAACAATGTTGGTGAAACTGGTGCTTGTGAATGGGAAGGCTGCTTAGCCTGGTTCCGCTTATTCAAATGATCCTGGGAATGAGGCTTATTCTACTAGTTTTATGGAGCTGCTGCTTCAATAGGTTAAACTGGTGCTCCAACTGGTGCTGGTGGATCTGGAACTAGATATCCTACTGGGACTCTAACTGGGTATAGATATTCAAGTTATATTGGTGCCAACTACAGAAACTGTGGCATCATCGACTGGATCTATTGCTTAAACAACTAGCGTCGATGCTGCTGTCCTTGCGCTCTAGCCTCTGCTTACTCTCTGCTGCTGGTACTGGTAGTAGTGGTGGATAAGCTAGATCTCTTGCTTCTGGAACTGGAACCGCGGCTACTGGCATCTGGTGGACTAGTTTTGAACTTGGTGGGCTAAAGGTGAAAGGCATCTATCTGTTGGACCTGGTAAGGCATCTGCGGGACTTGGTGATGAAGGCAGAAAAAGGGGTAAATGCTTATAGTTCCTCAAAGATACTCAAGTAATGTGGCAAGATCAAATCTAGAAGGCAGCAGGTGTATAGGAGGTATATCAAAGTTGAAGAGCAAGCGCAATAAGCCGGGTTCTTTGACCAGCTGTTGTTTCTGTTCCTAGCCTGTGTTGTGTTTATTCTGCAAGCCAGGGGTTGATTCAACCAGCAAGTGAAAAGAACCATACCGACGAATACCGAATGAAAATAAGTACCTCTTACACTAGTCATATTCCTAGTAATGATTAAGTTATTATATTGTATATGTAATGACCCAACCGTGCATAATCAACTGATGATGGCACTGCTCTTCCTTCTCTTCCCTTTCCTCTCTCCCTTTAATTCATCTTATTTCTCTCGAATTTGTGAGGAGGTATTATCGCACTCTCTCTCTTGCCTTGACTCTCTCTCTCTTGCCTTAACTCTCTCTACCTACTCTTACTTTTTATCTTTCTTTACCTTTCTATCTCCGAATCTTCCATGCTTCTTGTTTTTCTCTCGAATTTGAGAGGCATATCTTGAATATGAAAGGAAGCATTCTCGCTGGCACTGCTCTACCACTCCGTGCCTTAATCTTTTAGCATTCACGGGCGGGGCGTTAAACAACACTTGCTTTAAGAGAAGACCTTTTGATAAGTGCAGAATCCAACTACTTCTCGATTGAATAGAGTAGGGTATACAATGTATAAAGGCTTCTAGTTCCGAAGGGTTGACTCGGTATTATGCTTCTAGTTTGCCTAACAACGATATGAAGGCCAAGACGCATAACAATTTGATGTCTGCTACTGAGCCTTACCATTTGACTAATCCGGAAACGAGGTCTGAGACGCCGGAGACTCACGATGATACGACGTATACGAATTATAGTTGTCCACACGTGTATGCTTACTTAGATATGCTCCAACAAGCTTGAAGTTGTAGTGAACCGGCCTGACTTATCTGATCTGACTGAGTTGATTGAGCTGACTGAAGTGAGCCTAGATGTACGGGTGTAGTAATGATGTAATAACATATATAGAATGCATGATTAACCTACATGAAGCTGAATTGTCCCTTTGAGAGCTATAAGGTGGTTACTCTTAATAACATATATGAAGTGAGGCTCATAATCAAGGAGTAAAGGCGACTCTATAGATGCTCTGCTCTTGATACTTGTGCGATAAGAAGAGTTGAGCTTATCTGACTGCAAGGAGTCATAGCTAGCTGTTCGGTTCCCCTAACCGCTTAAGGAGCTGCATGAGATGTGATGTGCTGTCTCCTTATAAACTAATTGATGTACTGTTTGCATTAACCCGCCTACTGACCCAAAGGAGTATCATGTTATCTGTGGGCTATTCTCTCTTTGTGCTTTATGAGAGGCTGTAGCGTTATTACATATATAGATTGGAACTCTGGAACCTGCTTGAATGCTTCCCTGCTCTGTGTCTGTTCTGTGCCTGAAGTAATAGCTAGACTTCAAGAAGAAATAGCTAGAAAGGATGAAGTAATAGATAGACTTCAAGATGAGTGATCGAAGGCTCCCTTTTTCCTCATCATAATATCTAAGCTTTACCAAAACACTGATACCTTTTAGACTTTCTTTCACTGTCGTAATTATTATTTCTTTCTTTCTACCGCGCTTTTGCTTTATCTCCTGGCAGGGTGTTTGCTTTATCTCCTGGCAGGGTGGGGGAAAGAACAGTAAGGGTGGTTAGGTGTTCTTTAGGGGGGAATCGGCGCACAAGTAGTATGGTGATTTTCCCCTCCGAAGAAGAAAAGTACAAGGCTCATAAATCTATCTGGATAAAGGTCGAATCTCAGGCATTAAAGTAGATTCGGTTGATCGAGACCCAACAGCATCAATAGTAGCAGCTTAAGTTGCCCCAAGTTTAGTTGACCAGTAAAAGAAACATAACCAGCATCATAAGAGCTAGCATCTCTCCCAGATATATATATACCAGTAGCAGATACAAAGAAAGCTACGGGATCATCGGAGAGCCAGTGCTTTAATCAGTCAATGATGCAGTTGGTGGTTCATAAACTGGTACTGGTGCTACAACAACTAGCTCTTTTACTGGCTATGCTGCTCCTGCCTATTACTTGAATAGTCATGTGCAAAAACCCGGAACAGGACCAGATGTGACCTATACTGATGGAGAAGCTGCTGGATCTGCGTATGGTGCATATGCTACTTATAGAACTACTGAATCAACGGGCTCATCAACTGCTTCATCGAAAGCAACTACTGAGTCAACTGCTTCATCTCGATCTATCAAATCTTAAACCCTAGCACAATAATCTTAATCCCGGAACTGAATCACAAGCAACTGGTAGAGCAACTGAGTCAACGAGGGAAACTAGAGAAATCCCTTAATCTGTATCTGATGGAACTCAATATCGATACTGCCCCGGTAAATAGTTGAAAGTGCATACCCACACTATAGGAACTAGTAGTCAGGAATCCGGGGCGAGGTGGTAGTTTTGACACTTTATTTACTGATGTATGGCTTTACCTCGACATATGGATATCAAACTTGAATTAACCACTCAGATGCTTCAATGGCTGGTTGATATGTAACTACACCACCTGCTGCCTCTATCTCTTTTCCCTTTATTCCCTATTATACAACAGTACAAGGAACAACAACAGGAAATACACACTATGAAGTCAAAACCTGTGCTAATGCTGGGAAGGTAAAAAGAAAGATCCCATTTACACCACCACCTACTACCTAGTGACAGAATCTACCTATGCGATCTATG
>Ga0233337_1000055_pt1 | contig 8665 bp, 5 predicted proteins | sample GEONDECOMP229_FD_183614 | JGI IMG/M metagenome (GOLD analysis project Ga0233337, IMG submission 183614) | Leaf litter microbial communities from Shasta-Trinity National Forest, California, United States - GEON-DECOMP-229 | ecosystem: Environmental > Terrestrial > Plant litter > Unclassified... | reverse complement strand
ATATGGGTTAGTGTTTTGATTTTATATTAATTTAAAAATTATTATTTCATTATTAATTTCTTGATAAAAACTATAACAATATTTATTTTTATGTTTTATTATAAAAATAAATTGATATGTTTTTTTTAACATTATGATCAACGACATACCATTTTGTAAGAGAACACACATACTAGAGTGTGACGTAAAGGCTCCTTAATAATGAAGTATAGAATTCCCCAAGATCTATATGAGAGTTGATTGCCTATAATCCACTTGCTTGTGGCTTTACTGGTGCACTAACTTTGAACTCCTAATATCAATATATATATATATATATATATATATATATATATACGAGATTGAGGAGACTAAGATTTGAACCACTGCGAGCCTCGCCCAAGTCTGGGATTTGAACGATTTGAGGAGACTCCGATTTGAACGAGACTGAGGAGACTGCGATTTTTGCTGCATTCTACATCGATCTGAACGAGGGTTTGAGAGCGATCTGGAACAACTATATCAAGGCTGGAAGGCGTTCTGGGAACAATTATATCAGGTGCACACATTTATAATAGTCTAGGTAGACCGCCTTTCATACAAGTCAGCCAATCATTCGCTAGGCACAAATTTGGACAATGCACCGTCCCTAAGTTCAGGAAAATAATAAACATCCTTTTTTAGGGGTCCTCGTCTTGTCTTAGACAAGAGCCAACCTAAAGTGAGAGGAAGAGTTGTAGCGACAATATACAACCCTCTTAAGTTCCCGTAGTGTTGCACTTTGTTCAAGTATTTGAATATCTTTGAGTGTAGGTTTGGATGGTAAAAGGATCCTCAATAATCCATATTGTTTTCCCATCACCAGTCTTGAATATGGATTGACTTGCATGTATTGAGAAAACAAAAGAGGCATAAACCTATTTTACAGAATAGGTTCCATGCAAATGGTTTTTAGACCAGACTAGCTTGTCCTTACCTTGCCTCAGTTTAATAGTGCTTAATTCCAATTCCTTGGTATATGCCTTCCATTATTATTCCTTCCCTTATTCTACAAACTTGTACTCACACCTCCATCTGACCCTTTCCTACATGAAAGTGACCATTCTAGAAGCCCTAGAAGAAGATCCACATGACATTTGGTACCCTACTCTAAGTGTACTCAACTTTATTTATTTTTTTATCATGGTAACCACCCTAAAACCTAAGGTTTCCTAAGTGACCATTCTAGAAGACATGCCAAGTTTATATATTATGTTCATAACTTCACTCTTGGAGTATCTTGGCATGAAAGAGATATAGATCTTATATTTGTTGGACAACATATGCGTGTTTACAAGACACATCTAAGAGAAATGATGCATTATCATGACATACTTTTAAATTGTGGTTGCTTTAAAACAATTTTTATTTATACATGCAAATTTGCATATTTTCATAATTTTTTCTTTTTGCCACACATGTTAGAAACATAAGATATTTTACTCGCATAATGTTGCTTTGAATATGAGCTTTACTACGCTTTTTTTTCCATCATTTGCACCTTTAACAATTGTTAAGAAAATTGTTCATGCTTGATAATAGATATGCAATTTTGAAGCATTCTTTAAAGAGTAAACATATCAAATTCATATGTGGAATGTATGGTTAAATTCAGGCTTATATCTTTGTCTCAATTCATAGTTATTTTAATGTAGCCATAATATTCTGAGGAAGTTATTGTTTCTATTTTGCAAGTATTTAAGCGAAGGAGTTGAAGGTTTGGAATTCGAAGTTGAAGGGTTACTAAAAGATTGGACCAACCTACATAAGTAAGGTACACAATTTTTATTTCCAAATCCTGCTTTCATTATATCCAAAAAGTATGTTGGAAATAAGTGTTGGCTAAGAAGATAGAAATGTTGAAAATAAGTTAATTGTTGTGTAAGATATTTATTGAGGGCATAATTTTCTAGTTTAGAAAGAGAGAAATTATATTCATATCAACAAATGAACAAATGTTGTCAATGGGGATGAAATTTCCTAGCAACAAAACTAAATAAAACTATACAAATAACATTTCTTTAGAGCGTCGGAAGGTGAGTGCACGAATGGGTTTGAGTTGGGATTCACCGCATCTACAATTAGGAAAGGAAACAACCCACATAATTGGACACACAACCACCGATACCTGTGGAATTATCCTTGGCCATGGTGTAACAACTATCTCACTAGAATAATATGAGGACCGCCTTGGTTCTTCCACCTTAAAACAAAATTGTCATCACTAGAGATAACATGCTTCAATAGCCATAGGAATCCATGTGTAATGGACATGGGCATCATAATGTGTAAGAAAGGCCAATTGAAAAATGCACTTGCCCTAGAATCTTGTAGCCATACCATTGTTTTGTATGCATGTCTTGACTAGAAATATCTACTAGAGGGAAAGCTAGTCCCCGCTCTTAAGCTAGTCCTCTCTAATCACATTATGTATAATAATTGATTCTTTCTTGTAAAGAAAAATATGGTTAGGGACATTCAAGGAATAGTTGAAAGAATATATATTCCAACAAACTAAAGTATCAAAGAGGCCTCAAAGAACCAAGATCGCTTCCACCCGAAGGGGTTTGCAGAGACAAACTTCTCCGATGAAAAAAGACTCAAGAATGGGTATTGTTACCTGCCTGAGGTATAGGATATCAATGTATGTATGATGTGAAGGAACGAGAAGACAATTCATACTATGAAGGGTTGGCTCTCATTGGAGGAAGTCTCCTTTAAGATGACCAAGAAAGGGTATATTTCCCTCCTTGAGGTGAACGCTCCCATGGTATGGATCCCATGGAGGAAGGAGACAATGATCCATACTATGAAGGTGGAAGTTGTGGAGGAATGAGACAGGAAAGGATGGTTTGATTTTTTGGAAAGAAAGGTATTCTAGAAATGTTTAGCAGACTAGTGGAGGGTAGAAATGAGCTCAAGTATTTTGAATAGGAAGTGACATTTCTTATGACAAAGGATACATCTATAGTCTCTTCTAATTGAGTACATTGGATGGATATTGGAGGGTTCGCTAGATTTCGAACTAATATCACATATGCAAGTATTGTTGAAGTACCGTGATTTTTCGATTTAGTCATCTTTTCAATGATGAAATCCTAGATTCATTTAGTCATTGACATAAGAGAGGATGGCCATTGGAGGAGAGTTGACTTGGAATTGCAACTTCTCTGAAATGATGAAATTGTAGCTTTTGACTGATACAAGGTTGGGAGAGATATTGGTCATTATATAGTATGTCAGTTGTTTGTATGGATGTACACCTTATCTCTCCATATCTAAAAGGGACCCATCATTATTTGTGCAACCAGTTCCCTTTGAAACATGGTTCTCAATCCCAAGCACTTCAATAACCTCAATCAAGTGATTAGTTGTTGTCTTAATAACATCCACATATCCATGGCACATCACAACTAACATATTGACACCTTCTGTATCTAGCATCCATTTTGTCTGAGTATTAAATACATCCTTCTCATAAAACTTGTTGATTTCTCCAGACTTGTTAAAAACTTTGTTAATATATGGAATTCCCCTGAGAGCCATTTTTATAACCATGTTACTTTCAGTTTTCATCAAAAATACATCATCTTTGGAATTTTGGTCTTGTGATTCCCCTTTAGTACCCTCTTCATTCATAATACGTATACGAGGAATACGTTTTTATGCATTATCGTCATTAAAAATGCATGTCAAATCATCATCAAACTCAACGTTGATCTTTTCTGCAATGTATGACGTACTTAGATTTTTATCATCTGAGTAGTTGTTTCACCAATAGACTATGCTGCAACATAGGCAATCGTCTCACCTGGAGCTACTAAGGACTGCAAGAAACGAGATTCAATCTCACCAACTATCCATTCAAAAGCTACCAATTGTTCTACTTGCAAGCTTATGTGTTTTTTCTTTTCATAAGTTGTTTTGTTTTTTCATCGATACAAATATGCACTCTTTACAAATAAGTAATATTTTGTTTGATTCATATAGAACTAATATACAATTATTATGTTTGATTCATGCAGAATTAATACACAGTCACTCACTCATCATAGAAGTTCCCAGAATTATGAGGTCCAAAGCATTAATTTTGATAATGTACCCATCAAAACTTCATCCTAGTAGAAATAATGGAAAATGTACATGTGATGCTTTGGAAAATCTGAGAGCCGATGCTTATATCCCTTTACAATTGTAGATACCAAACATGCTTTTATCAAACCAAAGTCATTCATTTCAATACTAACAAGGATCATGAGCTAGTACATAATGAGCAACAAAGATCCTTCTAATTAATCATTTGGTCATATATTTATTGAACATGGATCAAACATTTTACTCACGTATTACTTCCAAAACCATAAACAAACTTTAGATCATCTTCACACTTGTGCTCTATATGACTAGGCACCAAAGATAAAATTCCAATAACATTCATAACTTATCGAAGGATAATTTGTTTTATCTAAATTATTGCACAATATTTAGCTAAAGGAGATCTTTTTCAAGTTGATATACTTCTAAAATCAAAATGATTAGGATACAAATGAAATAGTCAACAGATATCCCTAACAACAATTTCCAAGGATGGAGTAATGAAGACATATCTAAAAGGTAACAAAGAGACAATTTGTAGCAGTTCTATCTTAGATGCATGCACAATGAAAGATAATGATGGTTGTAGTAACTCATCATACTCATAGTTAAATTATCAAATGATTTACCAAAGGTGTGCCAAGAATGAATTAAATGAAGACTTGCAACAATAGAAACCGAATGGTGACAAGGAACACTATGATCAAAATACAGATCTATCTCAAGAAGTATAAGGTCACAATATATTCAGATATTTGATCTTAGTTTGGCATCAATTATTGTCATACTCATAAACATTTTATGTGCTAAGAAATTAGGACCATTCAAATTAGTCCTGAAATACAAAGTTCAACATCGCTTTGCAAGTGGATTTGAGAGAAAATATAGTGCCCAATACTTCCATTACATAACGATGATGTACTCCTTCAAGATGTCTGAGCTTTAAGAGGGATTAACAATATTTTGTTAAAAGATATTTAGTGCTTTTCATACAATGTGATGAAGGCATGGTTAGCAATGAACCACTAAAAAACGAAAAGAAAAACGAAAAAGGAATAGTTCACAATAGGAAATCTAAGTTGTATTGAAACTAGTATGGAAACAAATACGATAGATTCTCAGAAAATTCAGATACAATATTGCAAGACAACAAGTACAAATATTATATATGAATATATAAAAAAATACATTGTCTTCTTATGCTAAAGAAATGTTGTAAATTATGTACTTACGAACATTTTCTTCTTCATATCATTCGCAGTATTAAACAAAAGGAGAAGCTAAGTTACTGATGGATATATTCCATAATATACAGACATATTGTCTAATTAGTAGAAAACAAAACATAAAGACATGTTTATTTCACTAGAGAGGTCCCGGAACCCTAGTCGCCATCAACAAAGTTCTGGTTGGCTGCTTCATTCTACACTCGAGCTTCGAAGGACATAGCTCCTACCTAAATATCGACATGAGTCAGTCTATTTGTGAGCTCTTGGAAGGCGTGGGATTGCTCCTGGTTTTGGGATTCCTCAACATCGTTTTTCTTCCTCTGAATCGATCTCACTTCATGGAGGTCCTCTGCAACCTGCTGAAAAATTTCCCTCACTTCTCCTTTGAGTTGGCAAAGCTGATGCTTCTGAATATCCACATCATCTTTAACTCTCCTCAGCCTGCGTCCCAGTGCTTCAAGGCCATGTTGTGGGAAGCAAGTCTCACTCTTATTGGAGGAGTCCATGTTATCGGCCTATTTGTAGAGGGGTCAATTAGCTTGGAGGCTCTCGCAGCTCTAAATTTCTTTCCTCGGACGAATGAATTCAGAGATAAGTTGGCGCATGTGTAGAGATAAGTCAGAGATAAGTCCCCGTGCTCTTGCATGACTGCAGATTAGCTAGACTACTAGATGCTAAATGCAGTTGGACTAAACCTTAAGTGATTAGAGTTTAAGTTAAGATAATAGTTCTAGAATCATTGGAGTTAAGCTAATAGTTATCCAATATGACTATGATTAGAGTTGAAGTTAGGCTAATAGGTCTAGAATCATTGGAGTTAAGCTAATAGTTGTATCTAATAATAGATGGAGTTAAGCACATAGTTGTATCTAATAATCGAATAGTTGAAAATTAATTTTAATTTTACAACTATCACTAACAGTACTTATCACGTGTTAATTGAGCTATCTTTTATTATTTTGAAATTATTAATTATTAATTATTAATTTTGGAGGGCGCCCATAGAATCGATCTGGACAGTACACTTGTCTGATTCTCGTCTGTAGATTGAAAAGCATAAATAGTAGTCCACCCCAAAATTCAAAGATATATGTATGCGTGTCGTCATAATAATAAAAAATATTAGGGACAGCAGGAGTTTATTACGAGTTTGGAGGAAATTATTAGGAGTTCGACTCTTACATGACTACACATTAGCTAGAATCATAGATGTCAAATGCCCTTGGACTAAGCCTTTGGTGATTAGAGTTGAAGTTAAGCTAATAATTGTAAAATCATTGGAGTTAAGCTAATAGTTGTACCTAAAAGTTAAGCTAATAGTTATCCAATATCACTCCGATTAGAGTTGAAGTTAAGTTAATAGTTCTACAATCATTGGAGTCAAGGCTAATAGTTATCCGATGTAACTCTGATTAGAGTTGAAGTTAAGCTAATAGTTCTAAGAGCATTGGGGTTAAGATAATAGTTGTATCTAACAATCGAATAGTTGAAGATTAGTTTTTATTTTTAGAATTATCAATAATTGTGCTCATCACATGTAAATTATTAATTTTTAGTTTTGGACGATGCCCATAGAATCAATCTTGATACTACAGTTGTCTCATTTAATCTTGGACGACGCCCATAGAATCAATCTGAACAATACACTTGTTTCATTCTTGTTGGTAGAAGAAAAAGCATAGATGGTAGTCCAACCCAATAGAACTATCACTAATGTTGTGCTTATCACATGTTAATTAAGATATTTTTTTATTTTTCTGAAATTATTAATTATTATTTTTGCCATTGAATCAATTTTGATAGTACATTTGTTCTCATTTAATCTTGGACGACGCCCATAGAGTCAATTTGAATAGTAAATTTGTTCCATTCTTTTGGGTAGATGAAAAAACAAAGATGATAGTCCACCCAAAATTCTAACATTCTTATATGCCTATCGATGTAAAATTATATTACATTCGAAGCGTCGCCTCTCTCGATTGATTGATTCTAGGAGCATCTCTTGAGTTTCCGTTTATAAAGTCAGAAGATCCACTCCGTCGTTGTCGTTGTCGTTGTTCGTTTGGAAGTTTCATTCTGATTGCATTGAGTTCAAGTGATCAAAACAGCAATAAAACCTCCTGTTGGGTTATCAATTTTAGAATAATTTTATAAATATGGAAGGACAAAGAGGTGGAAGGAGTACAACGAACCCATCTCCCAACAACATCGACGAAGGACTAATTTCAACACCTGTGCCGCAATTAGGATCGCCCAATAACGACGTGGAAGCTGAGCCTTCAACGCCTGCGAGGCAAACAGCTGCAGTTCCTCCTCCACGCGTTCCCCCTCCCTGTATCCACCCACGCGATCTTGCTAGGATGAGTCGCCAACATGTTGACCGCATCCACCGCGATTATTATCGACGTCACGGTGTCCCAAGTGAAGAAATTCCCCGCGATGCATACCAATTCCATCGGGCAGGATACCACAGGGCACAATTCCTCCAGGCACTACAGGACCGCAGGGCAGAAGCAAACCGTAGCCCCAACCGCGTTAATGCATCAATTCAGTGGTCTCCTATAACGGCTGAGAGGGTGGTGCATTCTCGTGAGCGGCGCATAAGCAATAATATCTCAGAAAGAGAAAGGGAAAGGCCGTCCCCTCGCATAACCATTTCCGAGGTCCATATGGACGATGATGGTACAGCTCCATGCTGTGTAGTTTGCCACGAGTATTTTGAAATTAGTGAGGAGGTACGTCCGCTGCTGCAATGCAAACATTTCTTCCACCCGCATTGCATACACCGATGGTTCGCACATCAGAGAGCTGCTTCAATCAAAACTAACTGTCCAATCTGCCGCACCAACTTCCCATAATCACTTATACGATCATCTCTCTTCCCCAGCTTGCAATAATCACTACGATCATCTCACCAGTTACACGCCTCTCTCCTTCGTTCAACCTCCTAAATGTTACTACTGCTCCATAATCTGTCATGACATGACATATGTCATTTGTGTTTTTTTTGTTTGTATATTTCTTTAAATGTTACTACTGCTCCATAATCTGTCATGACATGACATATGTCATTTGTGTTTTTTTGGTTTGTATATTTCTTTAATGGAGACTGGTTGTATTAATTTTAAAAATAACTTTCAATATAAAAAATAATAAATTGATTATCATGAAAATTTTCATATATATGGGTTAGTGTTTTGATTTTATATTAATTTAAAAATTATTATTTCATTATTAATTTCTTGATAAAAACTATAACAATATTTATTTTTATGTTTTATTATAAAAATAAATTGATATGTTTTTTTAACATTATGATCAAC
>Ga0233337_1000052_pt1 | contig 8761 bp, 6 predicted proteins | sample GEONDECOMP229_FD_183614 | JGI IMG/M metagenome (GOLD analysis project Ga0233337, IMG submission 183614) | Leaf litter microbial communities from Shasta-Trinity National Forest, California, United States - GEON-DECOMP-229 | ecosystem: Environmental > Terrestrial > Plant litter > Unclassified... | reverse complement strand
AGAGAAAGGTCATTCTAGCAGGTGAAATAGTGAGGGTAATTAAGCGATACCTGAAAGCTACTTTCTTTTCTACCAGACTTTCACTTACTGCCTGCACCCAACAACACTTACTTCAGCCAGGGATAGGAATCGGGGGTACAGCAAGCACTATGATATTGACCCTTTACCCTATGGCTAACAGATCCTTTGCATAGCGAAGGTAGGTACTTACCGGGTTAAAATGAAGTTCGGGAAGGTCAACCTAGTCAGTAAGGTCCTGATCGATCCGATTAATTCCTGTAACACCCAATAATTAGCTTCGAAAAGCCGACCCCGGAGAGGGAAGGGGGGGGCAATACAAATAAATAGAAATAAATAGGAACTCCATCTAGATATGCAGTTTTTGTAGCCTCGTTTCAGGAAACTGGTGCAAATCAGAAATCATAATTGGATCAGAAATCAGAATTAGATCCATTGGATCTTTCTTTCATAATCTCAGCAGCAGATGAAAGGAATCAAAAGGAATCAATATGTACTCTATATGTATCAGTATCAATATCAGTATATGTATCGGTATGTATATTGGTAAGTCAAGCTGTACATCAAGAAGGTTCTAATTGTAATGAGAAAGAGCTTATAGTAGTGAGAGGAAGGGGTTCAATTAATTTTAGCCAGAGTGAATCCATCTCCTTTACCCGTAACAAACCAGTGCATCAGTCAATTGGATGGCTAAATTCCTTCCCTGCGCAGCGCGCACTATCTAGCATTTTTCCGACTAGAGACTACCCCTCACCTCACCTTTTGTTTCTTATTCTGGGGCGATGGCCCCACCTCATCTTCTGTTTCATATGCGAAGGGAGGTACGCAGTCTTCATAAACTTCTTATGGATATGCTTTTGAACCAACCCGAATTTGACTATTTAATATACCGCCTTATGAAACCTTATTCTTTTGTGGAGCCGCTCTTCACTTCGTTCCTCATTAGTATTATATTATTTATACCCCACCTTCTTAGGTCTTTAGAGTCACTTGACGTACCTCTCCCTTACGGTTGAGCCAACAACTGAGTTGTCTCACCCTATCTTTATTTCTTCCTATAAAAGAGCATAGCTCAGGTAAGGTCCTCATATATGAGCATGTGTAAACATTCGATGACAACCACCCTATAGGGGAGTTCTCTTTTTTTTTCCTTTTACGCCCGTAAGAATAAAAGAGTCCACAGGCCGAAAAGACAATAAAATCCATACCCAGTAGTGTTGTTGGGTATGGGGAACCGCAGCCCCGTGTGTGGGTCCCATGAACCAACCGGAACCCAGGTATAAATTTTATGATACCTAGCTACCCTTTGATACCTGGAACCCAGGCCTTCCCCTTAACAAATTATTAGATTCACTATACAAAAAGTGTCGGAGAATTACATAACTCATTAGTTTCATTTCGGAGTGAGCCACCCCTTTCCCCATGGATTTATTTTCTATCTCCCACAATTCCATAAAGTAAATCCCATCCTGTTTTCAACATGGCTAGTTGTAGCTTTTCTAACTCCGGATGAGAACTATAAAGATTCTCTTTGTCATATTCTTTAATTTTGGCGATCTATCTTCCCCTTTGACCATAACAACCCTACTGGTCAAGTATTTCCTTTACAAAATAATGAGGGGCGTATGCCATGACCTTAGAATGCAGAATATAGTCCCTAAAAGCTTTTAAGGTCTTCATCAAAGCATAAGCCTGCCTGTCCATAATATTCTACTTTAGCTAAGCATCTCTCAGAGCTCTACGAAATAAAGCGATGGGCTACTATAACCCTTGTTAATTCTTTTGTAGAAGCACAACAGCCATGGTATGCTCTCTTGCAAATGGAAGAATCAGGAAATCTCTGGTGTAATCCGGACTTATCAGTATAAGTGCTTGCCCCAGGGAGGGCCTGCTTTATGTCCTCAAATGCTGACCTGGCTTGCTCGGTTCACTTAATTGTGTTCCCTTCCTTTTGGTCGAGCAAGCTTAACGCTTCCTCACCCTATCAGGATGGTAATTGTTAAATAAAGTGCAAGAGGGTGGCGTATCGGGATGGGATATTTGCTGGTAAGGTGGCCTCTAAGTTATAAGGTTATCAATTCTACGCCTTGAACTGGTAAATTAAGTAATCAAAGGTGGCCTATCAGTGGTTATCAATTCTACGCTTGGCATATGGGAAATTAACTACTTCAAGGTGGCGTGGCCTTGTTGATCAAATTGGGTAAATTAAGTACTCAAAAGTGGCCTATCAAGATGATAGAGAGTGCGAACGTAGCAAGCAAGAGATGGTAAATTTGAGAGTGAAAAGGTAGCGGCTGCCTTATCTATTTTATTGCTCACTGCCTCTGCCCGTTACATTCATTCCGTGTAGTTAGTTTTAGGGGACTTCCCTGTAGTTCTCGATTCGGATATTTAACCACAGGGAAGGAGAGGGGTTGACGCTTAACGATTCACCAATCCGAGATACGTTAAGTGACTCACTCAAACTTTATCGGGGGAAGCCGGTTGCGGTTACATCTATATTGTGGATATTACATATATAATGAAATCCCAAATTCCCTTTCTGTGCTCCATCCTGTTAGTATTATCCTAGATTTCATAACGTATACCCCAGCCAGCGCAGCGCAGGCAGGGAGTTCTCTCGGCCCATCAACGATCTTAGGACACAGAGAAGGATCTCGTTCGAAGGGCACCCAATTGTTTTGATTGACTCAATTTATCCAATGCCTCCTCGCACTCTATATAACAATGATTATTGGAACGGTCTGATTTCTCTGTCTCACCCTCTGGTTAATGTTTATGCACGAAAAGTTTCTGGACTTCCTTCATCTTAAGGAGGTTTTCTTTACTTATCAGCATAGATAGTAGCGAGGGGTAGGTATCGGTCCGATAGGGATAACCCCTTAATTCTTAATCAAAAGGATTAGTGACTGGGAAATTCTCAAGTGAGAACCTGGCCTTTCGGACGTATTAACTGGATCAAAAGAGTCATTATCACACTAACCCACTGCTGCTGGAGAAGCTACAGCTTTTACCTTTCCATAGCAATAACTCTATAATAAGGCAAGTCAAGAACTAGAGTAAGCTGTTCCTGCTCTATCTCCAGCGGTAACTATCTCTAGCGGGTTTGTCTCTATCATAATCGGTTTCCTTTGCGGGCTCAATCTCCAGCTCTTCGTTCTTTCGGGGCAGTATACTATCCTATCTTATACTCTCTTCCCGCACGCAGGAGGGAGACTTCACTACCCTGGATGCCCATGACCCCAAAGGCCCCAAAAGACGGCCTCATCGGAGGAACAGGGGCTCTCTTTCTCTCTCTATCCATCTATCTCCACAGGCTGGAGACGACGGTGACAGCTTAGGCGGCAGAGAATAAGAAGAAACCGGCTGGCTCGAACAATGAGAGCATGAGTGAAGCCAGCCAACAACAAGCAAGCGGATAGAGACGAAGACTGAGACCGAAGGAGGAATAAGCGAAGCAGGACCCGGCGGCGGATGACCGAGACCAAAGAAGGCGAGCACATCCTGAACAAGGAGGCCAGCTTAACTCGAGTGATTCAGGTGCCGATCAACAACCCCAAATAAGCCGATCCTTAAATTCAATATCCTTAAAAAAAAGTAAGTGTTAAATTGGCTCCAATCCCGTTGAGACAGCACGTTAGGTACAAATAAGAGTTCTTTAATCTTACTCTCCAATTAGATCTTGCTCTCCAATAAGCACGCTTGCTTTAATGAGAATATTACTCTAACTCTAATGAGCTCTTCCTTCCTCTCCTCTGAAGCTTCAACAGAGTTAGTTCCGCTAAAAGCCTAGACAAACTTAAAAGGTTGGTTCTAGTAGGGTGTATGAGTTAACAAAAATATATGCATATTTAGTTAAAGCTGGACCATGTGCATAAACTACAAAAATAGATTAGTTAGGTAAAATGGGCATATTTTCAGAGAACTATAAGCTTAAGACGGTCTTCACCTGGATCAAAGTGCATGGACTAAGAGACTACTCTCTCTCTTAAGGTTTATATGGGACCAAGGCAGGGTTTCCCTCGCTTTGAAGGAACCCTTTGGGAGGGAAGGGAGTGGGAACTTCCCTATTTTAGGAACTACAGCCATAAATATATTGAATGGGGTGGGGGTTGGTTGACACTTAGAAGAATATGTTATTAACATAAGCCTACACAATTCATGGAAATGGGTTACACAGAAAAGGAACCACCAGTACGAGTTGGATCCTCGGAACTGCCCAAATTAGTAACTACTTAAGAACTTATGAGATTCATCAGGTGGGCACTATTACCAGTCCTATTAACCTTTTATATACCTTACTTGCCTTTACTTATATGCGAAGGGTGGGCGTATTAACAAACCTTTAGAGACTGGCTTGCTCCATTAACTGAACTTTCCGCATTGTACGAGCGTTCAACAGAGCCATTCACAGGCGTTTTACAACACCATTTCCTTGAGGAATGTGAATGGGTAGGCACTATTACTATTAATGACCTTATGCCTTTACTCTTGGCGGAGCGGTTTAAATCCCAGTTTATTAAGAATATTTGAACTAGCAAATTTACCACCAATAGATAGAGGCCACCTTCTATTATTTAATTGACCATCTCATGGGCCGCACGCTCTATCATCACACGTCTGAAAGTCTCGCCCGACCCCCAGGACTTATATTATACCTTGCTTTCTTACCCTCCAACAGACCTAGGGAGATGTTTCATACATTCATTTACCATTGTGTTCACTTTATTAGTGATATTTTTGTGAGTAGAACTTACTTATAGTGCTGATCTCTAGAACCGATCGAGGATACCTATGAGGACTAGCAACCTTCCCCTTATGGCCTTCAACTTCATTACCTTCATTGACCTCGCGACCCGATGACTCCATGCCTTCAGTGAAGAAACTTGCTGCTTGCCCATTCGGAACACCAAAATGCTGATCACACATCGCGCTACGTATTTACAATTTGAGGAGCATAAGAGTCCAATCAAGGTTGAGGAGCTGGAGTACCCAAAGAGAAGACAACCAATTAACCATCCCTGGGCACCCAACATGGCAAAAGGTCTGGAAACAACAGTTTTCACCTTCCAGTCATACCGGGAATGGGCTACTTCATTATGGTAAGGCAAAACTTGAAATGAAAATGTTTTGTCAATTATGTTCCAACTAACTTATTGCCTGGGCCCAGGGACGGAGTCGCTCGACTAAAAGGAGAGGGATTCTATTTCAAAATTTTTTATTCCCTATTGGATCACTGTAGAAGTAAACCCCATTGGGGTTAGTCCCATTGACTTTTTAAGATAATAAAAACTAAACTTTACTTACCCTGATAATAAATGGATCATCGTCCCCCCAAAAGAAGATATTTGAAATGACAAAACAAGCGAATGAGCTAAGGTTTTTATATAATAAGGCCCAAGCAAACTGCTGGCTTGCCCCCCCACCTGTTGTTGTATGGTCCCACTCCAACAACACAGCAGACCTCTTGTATTGAGAGACAATTACTCTTATTGACTAATCCTCTCACCATATATTATGATAATTGTTCTCGGAGGGAGCCTGCCTGCCCTTAATAAATAAAGGATACCTTGTTTCACCTAGAGTGGTAGTTCCGTGCATGGAATAAGGCCTTAGATAGGCTGCCTTAATTAAGTCCATAATAATGGAAACTCTGGAGGGGACTAACTAATAACCTCTTGGGGACGGGGAACAGTTCACGTCGAACTGGGCATGCATGCATAGCGGGTCACCACAACAACTTGTAGTAAAACCTCCTGGGCATGGGTAGATAGTTGTGAAGAGACCTGTTCGTCTTCTTGCTCTTTTCGAATAAACTTACATCATAAGTAAGGATTACCTCTTTTATTAAGTGGAAAAGAAGTTTGACGTAGAAAATGCGATATCAAAATAAATGTATTTATTTTTAGACCTAGATAAAGGGCATATCCGTCCAAGTCTGATCAGGAGACATTAGCTTCCTAGTACTACCTACTAGAGCCCTCCTCTAACTACAATTAGTATGTTTCCGTCGTATGCTCTAAGATTGCATATATAACTGATATAAAAACCTCTCTTATTAGTTTAACCCGGGAATCGCCACCCCATAAGTGCATGTAGACCCACAGGCTAGTAGTGTCGTCTCTTAAGGCAGAAAAGGCTGCACTCTCAAAATCGCTTTTATTACCACCATTTATGTTGAACTACTATAATAAGAGTTACTATATTGGGAAAAGCTTTTCAATCTTACTTTCTTTTGAAAAGAATAGGTATGGAGCCTGGCTATGACCGCAAGGCTAAAGCATAAGACTAAGGGGCTTTTCACTTGGGTTGAACTCTAAAACAATGGGAGATTATGCTAGCATATTTAGGCTTTATTGCAATGAACCTAATTAACCCGCTGCTCTTTCTTCACGGTTTATCGCTTCATAGACTTACTGGAGGACTAGTGAAAAAACCGGCCGGGGTTCACAATGGCTATTATATGAGGAGGTTCGCCCAATTTATGTATTAGGTTCAACATAAATGCCGATAGCAGTCGTATTATTGGGAGTGGGGCAAGGCTATGGGACCACAGCTAACATTGGGAGGTGAGGCAAGCCAACGGACGGATGTTGCCGTGTAAGGTGCACCAATAACAATAGTTATCTGATGCTGTTTCCCACTTTATGTTGCCAGAAGGTCCCCCATATAATTTATGTATGTTAAGGTGTCACGATATAGATAGGAGGTATATTATTTCCGCTCCGATATCTATTTGATGCTGACCGTAAGGGGTACAGATTCTGTTGTATGCGAAGGTGTGCTGCTTGCCAGTTTAAGTGATCGGAGGGTCCAACAGAGAAGGGGACTGATCCGCAGGGGCACCCAATGTGGCTACACACAGAGGTGCTACGATGAGGTGCAGTGAACGAAGCCTAGATAAGGGGTCAGTAAGTCAATCAATAGAGATTTCTCAGTTTGCAAGATCTAAAGCTCAGGAAACACTTCTCATAGCTGTACGGGGATTATCTGATTGCAGCCTATTACGGAAATGTAGAGGATTATCCGGTAGCTGTTTCTCCTTCTTATTTGCGCCCTATCTATTTCTACAGATTTGAGAGCTAGCTACTAATTTACCTCTTCTCAAGCATACCTAGTTTATCATATGGAATCTAGACGAAGCCAATATTCCATATCGACTAAGAGACCTATAAATACCTACCCACATCCGGCAGTAGCTATAACAGCCTGCACTAAGGCAATACTACCCAACTCATTATATATGCTACCATCAGGACTATCGCTACCCATCATCCTATCCCCTGATGGAATCGTCTTATCTCGATATACTTCCTCTTTACAGCTTCTATTTAAGTATATATATGCAATATTGTATAGTAGTCCAAGCGGAGTAGCTGCCGTATATTGGATTTCATTCTGGGACTATGGTATGGGCCTTTGCACATTTTAACAACTCATGGAGAGCTTCCTCGCCCGCCCGGTGGTTACAGCATAGTAGAAGCTAGTGTAACTAGATATGCCTATATGCTAGCCAATATAGGAGCCAAGTAGATATATATAATATATATGCGAGAGTCAAGTGAAAACGTAGAGATGGCGTTTGAAACCTGCAGTGGAGCTAGGAGTTAGCTAGAGATGGTGACATCATACGTGAAAAACTTATACAATTTGAACTAGCCCTCATAGAGTAGCACTATTGCAAGTCCAAGTGTAAACGTCTCCATAGCGAGCTAATATAGTAACTAGGTCTTAGTATCATAGTAGGTTGTGCAAACTTATATATAAGTAAATATATTATATAAACCTAATGACATGGATAGCTCTGGTAGACCGGCCTCAGACAGGGATGTCATATCGGAGTTAAATTTGAGTTATAATGAGGATACATTGTATATAACACGTTATGCATCATGCACTAGTAGTTCAAACTTATATATGCAATATCGTTATAATAGTCCAAGCAGAGCTAAACCTAGCAGCTCTGGCGGCATAAGCACCTACAACTAGCGGCTTTAGGCAGATTGTATCCATGCCGACATTATATATACAATTATAGAGATTATGACCTCCTTACAACAAGGGTTCCTTACAACCTTAACATGCTGACACAACAAAAAGGAAAGGAAGGTGTTGCTGAAGGCTCATTTACCTCGTGCTTTTTACTGGCCAGCCAACTAACTCATCGGCAGCTATGGAGGTGGCCTTGTAAGTTTATATATTAGAATAGACTACTAGGGTCCCCTCCTAACAACCATGGTAGTTACTGACACAACTAACATGGACTGTGTTCGGAGGAACTAATGCATTCCTAATAAATGGCCAATGAGGAGAGGTATCATGCATGCCCACACATTTTGAATAAAAGGGCCTTAAGAAGCTGCCATAGAGTGTAAAGCCCATCCACTATATGCCAATGCTCTTCTCTGGAGCATCATGAGATAAGATATGCAAGTTTGGATTACATACATTGCCTTCCATTGTTATTAATGTTATTGAATGAACATGACAATAAGTCCCCATCCATGCGACTAAGTCATAGACTAATCCAGTGTATAAAGCTAATTGACACAACAGACTAAGGCTAGTAGTTGGACTCAACATAAAGATATACAGATAACTTAAAAACTCCAAGGGCCCTGGGTGTTGAAGAAGGCAAGTACTAAGACGACGCAGCAAATAGGTATAAATGCTTGCCGAGATCACCAGTTAAAAATATATAAATGTTCTAGGGCTAGGTACGAGCCTTCGACCAAAGGGAGAG
>Ga0233337_1000051_pt1 | contig 8779 bp, 3 predicted proteins | sample GEONDECOMP229_FD_183614 | JGI IMG/M metagenome (GOLD analysis project Ga0233337, IMG submission 183614) | Leaf litter microbial communities from Shasta-Trinity National Forest, California, United States - GEON-DECOMP-229 | ecosystem: Environmental > Terrestrial > Plant litter > Unclassified... | reverse complement strand
AAGATGAAATATTTCAGGGCTGCATAATATGGTAGACCTCGCACTTTTGAACGACCAAGATCTAAGCAGATGTAGATCGACGGTCCAAAATGATTTCACTGGGTGAAGATGCAGGCACGAAGGAAACTGTTGCAGACCACCGAAGGTGATCTGAAATGTCATTATCATCAAGCGAGCCCGAGTCCCTGTTGTCAAATTTCCCTAATTAATCCATCATGTGTATCCCATCATGCTTTCATGTTTTGTTTATGATCATGGCGAATCTGCCAGATCATGGAATTTGTTAGGATTCTTATTCATACGTGTAACTGATTTCAGCTCTGTTTCAAGGTTGGTCTTGGGAGCCTATGATACTATAAATATACCCTCAATAGAGGAAGACGAGGTTAGAACACATGAGGTTCAAGGTTATGTATTTTGAGATCTACCCTTAATAATGAATTTACAGAGCCAAATGTTGGCATGTTACTGTAAAGATTCCTGTGTATATCATAGTTACAATCTATATTTTCCCTTCTTGTGTGCATGTATTCTTGTTTAACTTGCCATTATGTTTTCTCTCATATCTGGAATGAGTGTCTAATAGTTCAGAATTCATATTGTTATGCTCTGGCTATTGTTTCAGGTATTCACCAATATTTCTTACCAAAGTTGATGCAAAATTCTTCCCCTCGATGCTCTGTATTGATGGACAGTCATTCTTTCTTCTTTATCACCAGACCAAACACATTTTGATTGTAACCAATTGCTACCTTGCCTTTGTACTATTTCCCATGCAAATAGTTATGTGATTCTTTTAAATATTTGTGACTCCATAGCCCAATGTACGCTTTCTTTGTTTCAACCACCAACACATATGAATTTTATTTTGTTTGTGTATCTAGCCCTGATAAAAATCTATGAGAGATCCCTCTTTAGAAAGGAAGAGGCCAACTTCCTCTCTTAAAGTGGTTCTATTGTTACCTTGGGATTTACCCTCTACAACCTAGGGTAAAATTCTGAGTGCTAACACTCTATAAAAAGGCTTTCAAAATACCACCATCATTAGACGCTCGAAAATGACAATCTATTTCATGATTTCTAAAACACCTCCAAAGGATCCGTATCTAAATTGGTTGATATCCAAAATTCTTATGAGAAACGAGAAGTTCACCAAAGTGGAATTCTTTCACGTGTTGAGGAAACACAACAAGGAGGCAGACTTGCAAGCCAACCTTGCCTATTCCTTAGCGCAAGGGTTGTGTAAAATAGGGGAGGCCTCCCACCTGACCCACATCCCCTAATGATTATAAAAAACCTTGTCGAAGTATACATGAGGCAAGAAAACAATACAGATGTGGCAGCAACAAATTGTACTTCCTCATGAAGGCCCGAATGCATTGAGAGTAAATGCTCCCTAGGGAATTATAAATCCGTCTTCTCATTCCCCAATTGAAGCATGTGGGATTCTTCATGAAATGGCATCGAGGGAGGGTGGTCAATCGATCATTCTTCCAGCATAAATCCAGGGATCAAGGAATATAGGAAAGAGTTGTTTGCTAATTTGTGTCCATATTGAAATCAAGTTGGAGCATCAAAGGAGTCATCTCGCAGCATAGGCTCTTGTTCACGTTCTCAGTTATCATTGGTGCAACAGGAAAGAAGAATATTGGAACTGGAGGAAAAGTTGGGGTTCTTTATGTAACATGGAAAGATGGAAATGCAGTGTAGAACATAGAACAAAGGACGAGGTCAAGTGGGAAATTCAGTGGTTTAAAGCTACAAGAGATAAATTTCGAAAGGGATAGTGCAAAAATAACAATGATGGAAATCGAGATTAGATTCCTGCATGGATGTGGGTGTGAGCAAGGAGAGTTGATAAAGAATTTGGAAGAGGACGTCTACAAATTAAAGAGGAAGGTCACACACCGTGTACACTGAGTGGATCACCATGCCTCCCCCTTTGTTCGATCCTCGAAAACCTACCAGGGGATGGAGAGGGATGAACCATTTGTGAATAGGAAGGATATCAAACAATGGCACACTTAACCCAACACCAATTTGTCAACAACATCACACCAGCCACCATGACCTCAACTCTCAAGGCCTCCAGGTTTCTCCAAGTACCATGTCTTTTTTTAGTTATGTGTTACAAATTTCAATTTTGGTAGTTTTATAAGGCTATATACTAGCAATCTAGCTAAAAAGGAAAATTCAAACATAATTAAATGGAAAAGTTCTAGAGACATGGGAAGTTTTGAATCGTGGGAGACTGAAATATTGTCTCCCTGCTTTGTACTCTATTTGGTTGGACGGTTTGGTCACAGCCTCCTTTTAATATAACTTTCTCGGTTTCAGTTAAAATAATGCTATTGATTTTCGACATTCTATCAAAATATAACCTCTTTCAAAGTTAGGATGCCCCTCCAAAAGTGTAACAACTTCCTATGTGTGAAGTGACTTCAAAAACCCTATGGAATTCGATATAGCAGCCCCTTAACCCTAATATTCATGAAATAATCATCAATTTCATTGCATAAGAGACATTGTCCCTAGTGACCCCCTCTTTAAGTGTTTTTTATGTTAATCCTAAGTGCAAAGCTTATGTACTTTGGTTGATTAGTGGGATTAGTTTTATTTCTTCATTGATTTAATTAAACACATTGAAACCTTAGAAAACCTAATGCTAGTTAATTTAATTAATCCATCACTTAAAAAGTACAATTATCAACACTTAAAAACTTAGGGAGACCCTAAGTTGATGGGTTCCCATTCCATCAAATACCTAAGTGTTAATGAATTGCCCTATCACCTTAGTCAAGTATTCTTTTCTCCTAGAGGAGTGAGGTGCTCTACAACCCGGTATGGGGGAGTTGTTGTAACACAATGTAACCTTAGCAAAAAGTTGAAAAGTAATTAAAAATCCATGTCGACTCATAAAATAAAAATTTATGAAAAGTAATTAAAAAAATCATGAAGACTATAAAATAAAAAATTAAAACTTAAACTAAGATTTATAAAGCAAGAAAAGGATCAAATCTCTTGAGTTTAAGATATATAAAAAAACTATACATAAAAAAATTGGATCCCTCTCGTTGCTTTATAGATCCGGGTTTAAAATGGATTTATGCTGGTTAATCATCATTTAGAGGGAGTATGGTGGTCGAAGGCATTACTCATGGCTCCCAAGCAGACATGTGGTGGTTTAAGGTCTTGTTCATAACCCTTGATCCATACAGGCTTCATGTTTGTCCTATGGCCCAACTTTCCACCTTTCACCATGGTCAACACCTTGAGACCCTTATGTGGTGTTCACAACCTCCTAATGGAAAAAATGTTTTACATCGAGGATTGAGCATTATGGGAAAAGCAATGGTTAGTATGAATTTCCTTACAATGTGCCCTCAGATTCCATTTCAAAACATAACCATTGAATCTGTAATGCTTTATTTGATATTTGGGGTGAATATGCATTGGTTTTGCCGAGATTTTAGATCCTCCGCGTCATATTTAATTATGTTTATATATCCCATATCATATAAATTATATTGCTTAGTTTTATTTTACATTGTGCAAAGACATCTTTAGACTAGCTCTCATGAGCAAGGGATGTGATGGACAATGGAAATGATTTTTACCAATGAAAACAACACACTAGCGTTTAGTCCCACTTCTTAATGAGTCCAACCTTACATCCAATGATGCATTTTTTTTTTAAATTTTTATATATTAATAAATGAACTTGAAGAGTGATTTCTGACACTAATTTCTACGTAAAACCCCCAATTTAAAAATTATTGTGTTAAAATGATCATATTCCTGAACGTGATCCATAATTTAATGTTAAAATCAAAACAAAACAAACTTTGTAGAATAAACCCAAACTATTTTTTGGGTAATATATGTAAGATTAAAAACAATAATAAACTATTCATAAATTACTTATAAATTTAAGATCTTGATGTTCATTTTTTTAATAAATTTAAGATGTTATTGTTCATTACAATTGGTTGTTTGCTTGATTTATGGTTTTTATTTGTTTTTTAATATTAATTTATGTTAAATAATATATATTATTTATATATTAAGATTTCATAATTTACCATATGAATATATTATAATTAATTTTATTATTATTATTGGTTTTCATATTATAATTCATTTTATTAATATGATTGGTTGTTGGTTATTTTATTTTGATTTATGGTTATTGTTTATGCCATTATTAAGGTTTGTTAATAGTTTAATACATACATTTCAACAGAGATTTGTAAGGATTGTAAGTGCCTTTGAGAAAATGTACTATTATATGAACAATTTAAGTTTAATTTGTTGTGAATACAAAGTCTTTACAATATTATTATTGGATATCATGAAATTTCAATTTATATAATTTAATGAGAAACAATGTAAGTTGAAAGTTTTATAGTGTCATGGGTTAGTTGGAGCCATCGATCATTGTGAATTATGAGAATCTTTGGGGTCTTTGTTTTTGTGAATCTCATGGGCCTCATTTGATTTCCTCATCAAGTTAGGTTGTCAAAACTACAACATATGCATATATCCACAATAATAGTCTTTGAAAAAAAAATATTCGATTGATTCTTTTAAAAAAATTGGCTAAAATTTGCAGAGTACATTAAAGAAGGGCGCAACGAGTTCCAACTTAAATCAACAAGTCTTGTTGATTCTTCTACTTTGTGCAATTGAAAGCACTAGTGCATGTAGGATCTTAAAATAAAGATAAAACCAAAGAAGAATCAAAGTGGTATCTAGATGATATCGTTTTAGTCCTCTAACGTTGGAAATACTTCTAATGTGTGTTTAAATTATTGTGTCATTGATCTACAAGCAATGAGTGCAATTGAATTGTGTTATTGTGTAGTGGATTGGAATGAAAAATACACACTGAACAAGACAAATTTCACAGAAAACTAATAAGTATTGCTCAGTAAAATTACAGTATTATCTGCATTAATCCCAACAATATACAACTATGTTACATAAAGGAGAATTCGAATCATGTGGATATGCCACCACACACTTATTGCAGAATATGCAAGTTCTCTATTAATTCCATGTGATTTAAGCCTTTAACACTTCTTCTAATAAAATAAGGTTTTATAAGCAAACGTTAGTCACAAACGTGCGTGGGGCAATTCCTCCCTCTACCTTTATATTACATTCATGCAAGCCTTCTCCTCTCACTTTCCATTGGATAAAATTTGCATCCGTTATATTGTCATTTTATTCATGATGAATCTTAGCACTTCTTTCTATTTTTTTATGTTCCTTTGTTTCCAATGGAATGCGTTGAATGTATTTGAGGAGAATTATTTAGTAGTGTATTATTGATCTAATGGAATTCATGGAATCATTTGTTAATTTGTTTTCCTTGAATATATATAAGATTATAATTTAACAAAGGGATTACTACCAACCTCTTTAAAAAAACAAAGGTGAGGTTTTTAGATATCTCAAAAATGTTGTTGATTTTTTGATTTACTACTAGGAAACACTATTATTTCATTCACACACATAAGATGGTTTTCTTCACAAATATATCGAATACATAAATCTTGTTATCCATTATTTCTATGCTACTGTGATTTGTTGCTAGGCAGCTGGTTCATCCTTATTTCAATGACGAAACCCAATAAGAAATTTGATTAGTGAAACTCTTATCTAATATTATTTCAGTAGCTTTCTTTAACATGACTAGTAGCGCTTCATTTCTTAAGATAACAAGGGCCTCCTGTATATAGGAATTGGAGCATTCAATACATACTAACATGTGTTCTAAACTTCACACTTGAAAATGCAAAGTGAGGCACCTGGCACCCTAATTCCTGTCAATTGGTGTATGCTTTCCTTGTTGATTTCTTGCATTGATAATCATGTTCAGATCCTTCTTAGACACAAGAGGTGGCCTGTCACATCTAGATAATACTTGAAAGGGGGAAGGCACTCACTAACTACAATAACCTGGAGGCTTCCAGAAACCAACATCAAACCCATCCAACTTGGCATGCAAACGAAAGGGACTCAAAGTACCAAATAGAAAGATAGGGGTATCTAGCCTTTCTTAGGACCAAATAAACAAGAGTCTAAGACTCCAAACTATATGAAGGAAAGAACCTAGTCTGAAAATGGACTCCAGGCAACTGAGCATGTGCCCCAAACTCTGCATAGATAATGGATTAGGGAATCGTCTGCTTGCACCAAATGATGCATTATACCATAAAGGATTGCACTCTCTCAGTCCAAACCCAAACGGCCCAGAGCAAGTTGGGTCCCTAGAACTTTGAGTCAAAGTGAACCATGGATCTAAGAATCATGGACAAGCTGTCTTGAATGTGACTTTGGAAGCACCATCTCTCTGTTGTACGCCGAATGCACATCGTTAGCAGAAATATTTTGGATTGATGTTTCCCAAGCAGGAAAGGTGTGGCCTTGGGGACAAGCAAAGAGCCAGGTATTGTCACCCGATTCCAGCTCCTTCATTTAGGCTAACTCCTAACGAAGCCAAGGGGGGTAGTCCCTACGAAACGTTACTAAGGCTATTTGTGTTTTAACCGTTTTTAGTCTCTGATGTAGATGGGTGTTGTTTAGGAGTTTTTTGGTGAAGAAACTTACAATAAAATACCCAGTAAACACTTGCAAATAGAATTAAAGATAACCAATCACATAATGATTACAGATTAAAAGCAAAGCATTCGTGATATGAAAAGAAGATAACTACCAATGCTTTAGACAGATAATAAGCAAATTAAACTGAAGACCAGTGCCAAATAGGGTCCAAGAGATTGTTTTGCGAGTGCTTCTTGGTAAGTTTTAATGTAAGTTTTTAAAGGTGAGTTGATTATTACAGGGAAAGGGGATCTCCAAGATATACCTTACGGTACTAAAGATATGTCCAGAATTTAGGCTTTGGAGGCTCCATACAAGGACACGTTGGCTGCCAAAGTCCCGAGAGCGTGTTCAACACTACACCAACCAGGGATGTAGCCTAACGGTGCCCCCAAGATCAAAGTACAGTGGTTTCAACGTCCCCAGGCGGAATTTTCCCACACAATATCTAACGAAAGTGTCGGATTTTCACTTATCTTTGTTGGGTGGTTACTTTTATTAGGGTGACTTGGATTAAAATATGAGAATTGGAAAAGTCTACGGCTGCTTCTGGGTATCCCAACTAGGTAGAGCATACATAGCGTAGCACAAATGTTTATTCCGATTTTAATTAGATGTGAAGAAGAACCATTGTAACAACCCTCCGACAAAGAGCACTCTTGATTCGCCTTAAGGCGAGATTCAAGATATTTATTGAGAACAAGAAACATATGCCAAAAGGAAATAAATAAAACAGTAAACTCTCCGATAGAGAGCACTCTTGATCCACCTTTCGATGAAATTCAAGAGATTTTGGATTCATTTTATTACTTTAACACAATGATAAAAAAACTAATCTAAAAGAATTAAACTTCTCCGATAGAGAGTGCTCTTGATCCACTTTTCAGTGAGATTGAAGAGGATTTGGTTCTTTTTACTTTTTGCAATTTATATAAAAGGAAGGAAAGCTTTGAAATAAAATTAAACTAAACGAAGTTTTCCTTTTAACTTAATGAAAGAAAAAACAAACTAAACTACTCTAAACAACTATTATGCATGCGAAACTAAAACATAAAAAAAGAAAGCAAAAGAGGCGATACAGGCTCCCCCCAACTGGGGGAAGGGGAGTGTGGGGGCCTTTGTTCCACTTGCTCTTTATTAACCTGTTACAATGATTTAAAAAGAAAGGGTGCTTTTGACTCTTGAAAAAATGGGTGAAAAAGCCTAAAAATACTTGGGAAAGCAAGGGAATGAAGAAGGGGGATGGCAGAATTAAGTCTGGATGCTCCAGGAAGCCTAAAACTCCAAATTTCGGCAGTGTATTCTTCTCTTTTTTCGTAGACCTGCTAAAAACTAGCAAGCTTATAGTGCAAAATCAATGGGTTAATACTTAAAAAATACATAAAAATTACACTACTTTAGTACTTGTAAAAATGGGAAAATTTGGACTTCTAAGTACTAAAGCAACTAGTGATTGAGATCTAATATTTAGAGATGAAAACTTGCGATATTTTAGATCTAAACATAGGAAAAGTAAAAAGGAATGATAAATGATTTAGATTTGATTTAACTTGTAGTAAATAAAGTAACCAAGAGAGAGAGAGAAAAATTTGCTTGAAGAAAGAAGGATCTCAAGCCCCAACTTGAATGTAGTGAAGAATAAAGAGTTCCTGCAGTACAAGAAGCATTAGATTTTAAACAGGGGGCAGTGAAGAGAAAGAGGAAGCAACCAAGCTCCGGGTTCTCCTTCACTTGTGATGATCTGCAAATATATAAAACCTCAAACAAATAGTGATCAAATCCAGTGTGGTAACATAAATAAGATGCAAAGAACACTAGTATTACCGACTACAGCATGTTACTTTCCAATCTTAGCTAGTTAAACACAAATAAGCAACTTGAAAACCTCAAATTCCTATTCTATGGACTATATATAGCCTTCTTAAGTTGAAAATGATACAACAATTTGCATACGAAGAAATAAAACTAAGCTAATATCACCTCATGAAGCACAAGTATTCACCATGAAACAAATCTTGCACAGGATGGACCTCCAAAGTCTTCACTTTTATTCATTAAACAATTACAGAGCATTACAAGAGCAGAGGTTCCTTCCTTCCATCTAGAATGAGGAAGAAGAGCCTCTATTTATACAAAAACCAAGCCCCAGGCGGGGAATTAATGAACTAAG
>Ga0233337_1000050_pt1 | contig 8811 bp, 5 predicted proteins | sample GEONDECOMP229_FD_183614 | JGI IMG/M metagenome (GOLD analysis project Ga0233337, IMG submission 183614) | Leaf litter microbial communities from Shasta-Trinity National Forest, California, United States - GEON-DECOMP-229 | ecosystem: Environmental > Terrestrial > Plant litter > Unclassified... | reverse complement strand
AAAGACATAAATTGGAGCCATATCTACGTTGGTTACTTAACGAGCATATAAATTAGGCTTATTTTCTAGCCAGATGGAAAAAAGGAAGAATTTGTCAATGGCATCATCCGTGTAATTTCATTGCTGAATATAATACATCCCTGTAAGTGTGGCACCTATTGCAAAAAAACGATAAGTATAACCCTTACTTTTTTTATGTGGCACTCCCAACAATGGATGGTGGAGGGGTCAGCATTGACAGCGTTCCTTTGGTAACTTGTTCCAACATTGTATTTGGGTTGGGAGGTTACATTTATGCTTTTTTTAAGTCCCTTTTGCATCTGCTGCCATTTGCAGCCTCGAAAGTTAGTATTTTCAAATCATGGTCAGCTTTAGACATAAATAAACTCCTTTACCTGGAATCCCTAAAAGATGCTTTATAACCTTGCTATTACTGCCAAGCCAAGGATGGCAACAAATATTGGCATGATGGAGTTGTGTAGACGGAAAATTCTGCTTCATTTTTGAAATAAAAATATACGTTAACCTCGTAGCTTATAGATAGCAAATTATAGTCAGGTAAGCCTAAGTAGGCAAATGTTACTGCTATACTCATTGATTCATTGGGAAGAGACGCTCCGTCAAGCTAGGTAGGCGACCGACCAGAACTGCTGTGCGCTCGCATCAACAACGGGAGAGTAATGATACTGCACTCGATCAAGTGACCGCAAGCGATCGATAGCGACCCACCAACTGACTTTCCTTGGGAGAGGATCTCCTTCCTTTCATTCCTGGACTTCTCTTTAAGATTTATAGATTGACTGCCCCCAATAGTAGCTATTTCTTAACAACCCTTTCTATTTGCGGATAGATCTGGATCGCATACAAACCTATTTACAGATGCTCTTTTTGGTAAAGCTAATCTGAGATACCAACAGTATACCCATTTTCTAAGGGCGACAGATTTTAATATAGCTCTTTCGTACGAATATGATTAACGTAGAAGCGAGCAGTCAGAGCAGGTTCAAGGGCTAGAATCCATCTAAAGCATGGGACAAGAATGAGTATGGAAATTGACCTTGCTTTCTAACTACTCGAAGTTGTATGCCTGCCACTGCCTGCCGATAGATTAAGCACTCCTCTTATCGGACATTCCAGGCTGGGCATCTATCTCTTGTATATCGCTCGCTGCTGCCTACCCACATCGAAGATATTAATGTGTACACCTCCAACAACAAGGATGGAACCATACAAAGGCTCCTTGACTGGGGGAGCGTTGATTCCAATAGGGGTATAGATCTCACTCGTTATAATCCGGGAGGGACGGTAATTACCCAATGTGGTTATTCCCTAATTCTTTAGGTATTAATTCGGTGTGTTCCCATATTTATGGTGTGTTCTCTATTCTTGGCAGGATAGATGAAAGTTACTGATGGGCTTTCCTACACGTCGTGGTACCAGGCACCTGAGGTAATTATACCTTGCACCTAAGGTAACCCTCGCACCTGAGGTAGTTGTTGGTTGATATAGCACGCTCAGCCCCTTCCCCTCGTACTACTGGGACAAGAGCTAAACGCCACTCCAAATTGATGCAAAAAAAGTGATACATTTAATGCTTTTTAGCCCCCCTTACTATAATACTCTCCCGGCCTTACTCCCGACCCCTATTAGTCCAGCCTCTATTCCAGCTCTCAGTACTCCATCCTTCTTACTCCTATCCACCGCTTCGAGATGAAAAATCTGATCCCGATACCAATAACTCCGCCGCTTATTATCCTGCTTCCGATTCTGATTCCTCACACAACAATGATTAATGACCATAGCCAGCCGAACGGGACACAGACAGAGACCTGCCAAGCCGCAAGCCTGGGATTTTATTACTGGCTGCTGTGAAGGACCTTGCTTGCTTCAGGGCTGGCTTTTATTATATGATCTTTACGCTGTGAGGCCCTCTTATTGGCTACTCTAATTGACTGGGATGGCTGCTGCGCTATTCGTCGACCGGGCTACTCCGCTTGGCTTGGTTACTCAGCTTGGTTACACTGGTTCTACCAAACATCCAAATAGTTGATGCCGCTAGTAAATGTTGATTGGCGAAAGTCCATACCAATTGTGTGTGTCCCCAGAGCTCCAGCAAAGAAGCAGCTATCAGTTTTGTCCGTATTGATATAAAATATCGTATATATACGCGTAACTTTTCCATTTGAAGTAGTTGGACAATAGTAAATCATTGCCTCAAGGACAACTTGAGCTACTCTTTTTACTTTTAGCCAATCAACATGTTATAGTGTATCTTTCTCTTTGTGATGTTGGCTTACTCTGGTCTACACTTGGTTGTTTTCAGCAGTCAAGATCACCGACATCGACTTCAATATACTTCTAGGGGAGAAGGTAATTCAAATGGGTAGTTAGCAGGAGGAAAGGTTCACTTAGATGAAGAATCAGTTGTAGCAGGAGTTGCTGGATAAAGAGAAGGCATTGGAAAAGCTACGAGTGGTTTTTGAAGAGAACCTAGAAACTATACCATCTTCCATTGCCATTGCCAAATCCAGTACCATGACCGAGACCAGCATGGTAAGTTCACATTGCTTAGCCCCTTATAAAGAACCTTTTCATAAATTTGAAATCATACAAGAGAAATAGGTTCCAAGCTATTAGGGCAGATGGGCTACGAAGGATAAGGGCTAGGCAAGAGGAGACAAGGCATCTGAATCCCCGTTATAGCTGAGCAAAGAAACAAGCATGAAGGCCTAGTTCATTTTTGTCTTTAAAAGGTCCTACGGTGCTTGCGCTTCTGAGGGCAAGGATTTTTTAAGCATTAACTTTGGAATAATAGAGATAGCCCGCTCGTGCCGATATCCTGCTCGCTATAGATGAGGTAGGAAGGAGACTCAACCTGCAAACTAAACACTAAAGAGAGTTCACCCGGGAGATCCCTCACTGATTCACCCACAAACAATAGTTCACCCGCAAATGAGGAGCATGATCCCGCTAAATAGAGAATAAGCGCTCTAAGGTAAATCCAGGCAGTCTGTCCTCTGCATGAGCTAGTTAACGAACAAGGAGATCTATAGCTCATCTAGTTGGGGATTGGGTCAAATCCCACTAGGTATGGGTAGGATCAGGAAGTATTAGGGAAGTGCCTCCAGTGAGCAAGTTATGAGTATGATTCTGATTGAACAAGAGTCTAATCCGCTAATATATATAGGTAGGGCACTTTCATTACATAATATTGAAATGAAAGAGGAGCAGAGCAGGGATGAGCCGGGTAGGCCAATTAAGGATTCCACCCCGCCCAAATAAGGTATGCTGCCCCGGTCCGTCCCCATGTAATAAGTAGCCCGCCCTATGCTTGTAAGCTTCCCAACCCTAAATATCCATCCCCTTAATGCTCACTCAGGTATGTGGGAGAATTATATCCTTCCAACATGCGAAGAAGGTAGGCCTCCCGATCCTACCCCATAAACAATATATATAACCGCCTCATATGTAAGCTTCCCTCCCCTGTAAGCTTCCCTACCTTAATCAATGATTTCGCCCCATCGAACAAAGAAAAAGATCCCGCCCTGTCTAGCCTATTGGCAAATATCTGTAAAAAGTAATAACCTGTAAAGCAAGTAAGTAACTTATCCCGCCTGCCTTAAGTAGCCCAAGTAAGGTATCGAGTAAGGTCCCGCCTGTTGCTTCCTCCTTTGTGAAAATAGTTGGATTAATAGCTGGATTATATGAATGAATTAAGGAAGTTCCCTAATGAGTGGGCTATATGAAGTACCAAATGAGTAGAGACTATACTAAATAAATGAAAGGAGTAGACTAATTGTTGAACCCACCCTTACTCCTGTATATAGATATGTGATAAATGGAACCTAAAGCTGATCCCAACTACTTTACTTTATACATAGGCAACATGCGGGCTCATAATAACCAACCTATTTGAAGTATAAAAAGCCTAAGTCAGGTATAGGGATGGCTACACGTTCGGACATAAACGAATACCCCTTATTATGTTATGTCTGGAGATTCTTATACCTAATATGTGTGCCTACCTCCCTGTTTCCAATATGCCATGTCGGGAGTGAGTATTTTGGCTTTTGCTTATCCACAAATCCCTTCGGTTGTTGCATATACACTTCCTCCTGAAGGTCTCCATGGAGGAAAGCAAGCGGTTTAACGGTATAATTTACAGTTTATCGTGGCTGCTAGTGAAAGAACTACACGAACTGTGCCGGTATTGACTACGAGGATACCTTTAGCCCTATAGTCAAACAAGCTACACTGCCCTTGCAAAGTAGAATAAATTAGCGTAGCCTTCTATCAGACAACTACAGCTAACCGTTACTAGCTACAAGTAAAGCTCATACTGCTAGCTAATATATACAAACTACTAAGAGCTAAGCTACTATAATAGAACAAGTAAATAGCTCATACAACTATATAAATAAAGTAAACGAACTAAAAACTAATACTAGCTCATCAGCTAATAAAAGAACTACTTTTTTCCCCTACAAGAAGTACTAGCTTAGCTACAAGAAAAAAGCTACCTTCATCCCACCCTTGGTCCCCGTGGTTATATGCCATAGAACCCCTCTCCCTTATGGTCGAGCGGCTCCGCCCCTTGATTCAATCAACCTCGACCTGCTTATCTAGGAGGAGAGAGAAAGAAGAAGGGCCAGTAAATACTCTCTAGCTGCACTAGAGCCTGCTGACCCCATTGTCCAACCCCGGATTATTCCTAGCTATGATAAGAAAAGTGGTCTATTCACCATGACCACCCTAGAGCCATTGACCCTGAAGCCCTATTTTGAAATGAGACCTAAAGACTGGAGAGCTTCCCAGGTAAGGTTCCAATTCTGTTAACCCCCCATTGATACTATTAGGATGGCCAAGAGCACCAGTACCATAGTCTTTGACAAATATTACAGGGTTTCTCAAGATAACCAGGGCCTAAAGCACAGGTCGGAGTCCCTAAACATATAAAACCAAGATTTCACAAAATCAAATCAAAAATTGACAAACAGCTCCAGCCAGTATTCTTGTCAGCGCTATTTCTCTATCTTTGAAATCTTGGAATGGGAGGAGGACCCGAAGGGACTTTCTCGAGGTACGAGGGGGAGGAAGGTTGCTTGCCCGACAAAGGAGGGGAAGGGGCAGTAAAAAACAATTACATCCTAAGGTGCGTAGCTCTTTCCCGACAGGGGAAGGTTACAATTCATTTTATAATGTCTGCAAGGTGTTGCATAGAATTATACCTCAGCCCATGAAACACAAAAGGTAGAACACAATAAATGTAGTCCATGTTGATCTGGCTTGGGGACTACCTAGATTTATTAATAGCTATAGGTTTGCTTGCTTCCTAAGAGCACCCAATTTATCTTTAATAAAGCAGTTTTTGAAAACTGTATGAGCCAACCCTAAATCTAGTTATTACTTGACCCAAAGAAACCTATGTACCTACCCTGTATGGTATACGTGTAAAAGATAAAGTCCTAAGTAAAATGAAGGAAAAGATTATTTGACCCTCTTCAAAGGACCTATATGCCTTGTTGCTGGAAGACATGCATGCACAAGCTTCGACCAAGATAATATAATGTACTTGTAGTTCGAAACATAGACTCTTAGGAAAAATCCAACGCTGAGTAGCTGCCAGCACGGATGTAGGAAGGCTTAGATATAGCAGAAAGCTATTTTATGGCAAAGCAAAGGCTCTACTGAAAGACTACCTGGCTAATGCTGAGTAGATTCCAAGGTAGTGTCTAGGGACTTTATGTGGCCCATAATATTACATAAACTATTGAGGAGCCTCCTCTGTGATGAGAAATTTGATGAAGATCTATTACAGAGCAGCTCAACCGAAACAAAAAGAAAACAATGGGGTGTCGATTAGGACTATGAAGTTTATTGCAGAATAGATGGGCAGTTCTTGTGGTTAGCATTTGGATTGAATGCTGCGCAGGTGCGTCATACAGTTTCAGCATCTATTTTCAGACTATCAATACCTGTTGTGGATATGATTAGGAGTAGCTGGACACCTCTTCAAAGTCTTAGGAGATTGTGGGGGCATAATTTATGGATTTTTGTATAATAGCTTTCCTCCATGGGTAGTTTTGTTGGTGGGATGTTTGCAGAATGTGATAGGATACATATGGCTATTTGTCACTCAGGGAATGCCTACTCTTACCTCGTAATAAATGTGTACATTCATTTGCTTTCCCATAAACAGTCAGATGTACTACAATACAACATATCTAGTTACTTGTGTAAACAAAGGTGCGGAGCTCTTTCCCGACAAAGGAGGGGAATAAATTGTGGGGGGATTTATGAAGGGCTGCCTGGGGTCGAGTAGTGCAATACTCTCAAGACCGTGGCATGTCCTTCCATCAGTCGAACAAAGGGGTTGTTTCCACTAGTGGCAATGTGGGTTGCTTCTGTGGTTGCATTTATGCTTATGTCTTGTTTTTTTTCATTAAGTATTATTTTGATAAAATGGTCAATCAGAACCAACATAATGGATTGGCATCCAAGGAAGAGGAGGATTTCCGCCGTCAGAAAGACCTTGCAAAATTGACATTGACAGAGAAAGATTGTTATTATAATGAAAAAAAATTGACTACAATAAAGCTTCTTTTCATATCAGCACTAGTTGTTGTATTAGCAATATTTTGAATGGGTTGTGTGTTCTGGGAACATGAATCTACATAGCATCCATTAAAAGAAAAGTCCAGCTTAGCGAGTCAAGGATTCTATGGTGGGGGATTGATCTCCTGTACTTCAAAAAAACTTAAGTTATAGGTCGGTTGTATCATAAATCCCTGATGTAATAATTTAGAAAACCAATGAAAAGCGTATTTTGGACTCTAATATATTATTACCTTATGTGATTACTTTCCATTTTACAATTACTACAAACCTATAAGCTTTAATAGGGAATATAACTAATTAGCTTAGATTAATATGGGATTTATTGGGCAGATGCAATATAAACAGAGTACTAAATGGGCTTAAATAGAAGGGTTAGAGTTACTGTAATGCTTAGTATGATGTTTACGTACTAATATACTGTGATTACTGATTTATTCCACATAAGTTGAGCTATGTAATAGAACAATAACATATATGATTATTATGGAAACACTTATACACCTATAAAAGAAGCAGAGAGTAATAGTTAAACCAACGTATTTTATATAATGTTACGCGAGTAATCACGATCATACTCTTATTGATTCAAAGTTTACAGCTATCTAGTATTCCCTTTGATATGATGAGTATCAGTATTTATTGGCTCTTTCCGTAATATGTAAGCATAACAACAGTGATTACTAGTTAATAGGGTATAACAAACGCTCTATACTTATACTAGTAATAGCATTGAAACCTTTACTCTAGTATGGAGTACAGAAACATTTAGCCATAGTAAGTAAGGTGTAAGCAACATATTAGCCATAATCAAGCATAGATGAATCCCATTGCTTAATACAGCTTCAACCTCTGTAAACATGGAGTTTCTCATTACATTGATTTTAGGTGGGTATAAGCACCGCAAGTACAGGCAACAAGCATTGTGAAACCGGATAGGTGTAATAAGGTTATACAAGTTGCCTCATCGTAACATAGTAATTGAAAGTTTAGCCCATTGCTTATACTGGTAATGATTAGGGTAAATTCCATAGGTTTTATTACGAGATGGTATAATTATTACCTATTTGTTAACAAACACATAATTATTAGGGCAAAAGTGTAGTATATTCTGTTTACATTACTCGTAATACAGGCCTGTATGTTTATCCGTAACATATTGAGTTACTAGTAGGTTCCCTTATATCTCATATTAAGTTATACTATTCATACTCTTTAATCTGCCTAACAGAAACCAATGGCACTTAAAGGAAGGGATAGAACATACATAATTAAGATCAGTAATATGTATATACTATCTATAATAGGCTATGGTAGTCATACTTAACAGTTACCCATGTTCTAAAAAGCTAAAGAAAGATGTTACTCATATTAAGCTATGTATGATGCTTACTGATTCCCCTTTTATATGGAACAAGCTAGTTTTAACAAGTATGATAGTTATATAAGTGTAATTCAATATGCATAAAACGCTTATAAGCAATGATATATGTAATTACAAGGGTCATAGCTATAACACCTTAAGTATCAGCTAATTCATGTAATCTCTAAGCCTCATGTTTACCCTATAGTATCCCCCTATTCAGCTTTGTGTAAGATTAACACGAGGTTTACTTCTAAGCACTAGCATGATGAGGTAATAATATACCAATAATGAACACTAACCTCTTGCTTTCAATACAGTGCTTAAGCTCACACTTACTGTATTTATGTAATGAATAACGTACATAATATGAGTACTCATTAGATTACGGATATGAACACTGCTAAGACCCGTGACTCTATGGTTCCGTAATCTGGAGCTAGTACTAAGGGAATAGTGATATAAAATGTATTAATTTTCATTTAAAGTATCCTATCCCAATTGGGTCTATTCCCAAACACACTGGGGAGATCAATAAGAAAAGAATTTGAAAACGGGTCTACATACCTGTACTTTATATTGAAAGGATTTCTATTTACTTTATATATCGGGCCTATTCCCACCCTCTCGGATCACTTAGTACCGCATTCATACCAATCGATTCTAAGTAAAATAGGGAGGCTTGAGGAAAGACTCTTGCCTTACCACACTCACTTGCCTTACTCTATCGTGCCCTACTCTTACTGACTCTAGTTCTTGCCTCATGACTTGCCATCCTCATGTATTGCCTTGTATGCTGGTTCAAGTTCTTGCCTTATGACTTGCTTCATTCT
>Ga0233337_1000048_pt1 | contig 8993 bp, 6 predicted proteins | sample GEONDECOMP229_FD_183614 | JGI IMG/M metagenome (GOLD analysis project Ga0233337, IMG submission 183614) | Leaf litter microbial communities from Shasta-Trinity National Forest, California, United States - GEON-DECOMP-229 | ecosystem: Environmental > Terrestrial > Plant litter > Unclassified... | reverse complement strand
GGCTAAGGAAGGCCGTAGCCAAATCCCAGAAGCTGCTAAAAGCAGCAGGAGGCAGCTCAATGTACCATTTTGCCGCAGTGCCAGTTAATGTCCTCTGGAACAGCCTAAGTCTCACTGAATCTTCATTCAATGAGTTGGAAGAACACCAAAGATGAAAGGTGGTGGCATGTGCCCCAGGATCTTCACCAGCTTTCCCTTCGAATTTAGGGATGTCCGAAGGTAGCTTGGTAGGAACAGGTGGCCACAAAGGGTTATGCCTCACCGGATCGTTCATCAATTTCGATAAATCTGGCAAGTTCAAAGTTGCCAGGAAAGGAAGCTTTGGCCTAACCGGTGTAGTAGATGTACTAGCTTGGGTATTAGAGGGGCTTGCCCCCACATTCCCATAAGTAAAAGCGGGGTTGCCCCCAGACACCGGTTGTGGAGTGATTATGTTGCTTTGGAAAGGGTTCCATCCATAGGCCACCGGATTTTGGGTAGGGGGTGCAGTATAAGTAGGTCGGCCCATCCCCATAGAAGCTGGGGTCTGAAAGGCTGGAGCTGGTATCCCTCCACTAAATAAAGAGAAGGGGGAGCTCGTATATGGGGTCGAAATAGGTGTTTGGAAGCTTTGCCCATAAGAGGTGTTGGCTCCAAACTGCACTCCTACATATGAAGGAGGTGGACCTACGTATGGATTGGAAGGGGGTATGTGCCCCCCATTCCAAGGGAATCCCTGAACAAAGGCCGAGGATCCCACCGGACCACTGTGGGTAGGGTAAGGGAAAGAAGAAGGTATTGTAGGTATACTGGGAATCCCAGTAGCCATATCACTAGACATACTTCCAATGTTCGAGTAAACAGGTGGTTGGACCACCCTGCTTGCTGGAGTTAGGGGTGTGGAAGGTAAATTAGGTCTAGGGGTACTAACCGGGGGAGGTAGTACCCCTTCAACCGGAAGGGTTGAAGTGAAAACAAATGTAGCTTCTCCTTCAGAAGACATAGTTCTACCTACAGGTACACCTAGTACTGGTGAACTAAAAGGTCTAACCTGCACGATCACAGGATCGTTCAAATCAGTCAAGGGGGAATTATAATGTCTTGCAAGCTCGTCAGCTTGCAGCTCTTCTATCTCAACTGTATCTAAATCAAAGCGGTTAGCTATTAACTCAGGTTCACCAAGAACCTCACTAGTTCCTACCGGTTCAAAAGAACCACCTGTGCTTAGTCTCCGCCTTTGAGGTAAAGGTGGAGGTTCCAGTGGTGTAAGAGGAGGAAGGTTTCTCAACCTTCTTGACCTTCTAATCTCTTGGTCCTCCAGAATTAAGACTCAAATAAACCACACCCTAAGGTCAGACTAATCACAAGCAAAATCACAGAGCATACACTAAAAAGATCCTAAGTCTCAAGCAATCAGAACAGGCTATAAAGATATACCTTCCAGAAGAAGGCTGATGAACAGTTACTTGGCGTCCTTGAGGGGTTCTCAGGCACAAGCAGAGGAATCACCCAACCGCCCTCCTGCACTTTCCACAAGGGTTACCTTCCAAGTCCGTTCAAGGTGAACCAGAAATAACCTTCCGGTTTACCTGTGTATGAGCCCTAAAAGACAAGAGACTAAGGCTACCTTGACAATACCTACTGTCTGGGGGGACAGTCGCAAGCCGGCCTCGTACGCATGAGCAGGGTAGCTGAGCCCGAAATTCTGCCTAGACAGAATCCTCAGATGCGTAAAAGTCCTGGGTTACGTTTTGACAAGGATTCGGGGGGTTATCCCCTCTGTCCAAGCCTCCACGCGGCCTCGTGCTTAACTCCCTTTTGAGAGGAGCTTCCCAGATACAGCGGTAGAACCAAGGGTTTACCTAATGAATGGCCGTCTACGTTTGAGTTTATAGTTTGTGGGAAGTTTACACTCCCTAGCCCACAAACCTAGCCTAAGCTAGTAGGTGGAAGGCCCTAAAAATAAAAACTTACTAATAGATTTTAAATTTAAGCGTTAATTTTAAGGGCTTTTCTTTACTCAAAGGAGGCGGTAGTGATGGACTGTGTGGTATTTTTGACTCAGCAGAAAACAAATGAAATAAAAGTGCATCTAAAGCAAACTAATTACTGTAAAAATAAACTTCTTTTCATTTTTCAAATATATATGATGAACTATCAGCAACTAACAAGAGAAACTAGCCTATGTTTTTGTATTTTTTGAGATATGTATTTCTTAAACTGAAATAAACACTATTCTAATGCAAAATTCACAATGCAGAAGATTATTTATGTTTTATTTTTCATTTAAAAAACGCTCAAAAAGTACTATGCATGTATAAATGCAATGCTTGGGTAGACTTGGCTTTTATAAACTGTATAAAGGACACAAACAGAAACTAAAAGGCAAACAGACCCTAAAAACCAGCAAAAGAAGCAGGCCAGGACCTCAATTTGGGTGCAAACAATGACCTAACAATCACTGCAGACTTTCAACAAGGCAAGCACAGACCAAAAACTGATAGACAGTAGACTGGACAAACAGAGTCTAAGACCCTGATCACTGATCTAGACTCAAGCACTCAACCAATAACCCAAACAGGCCAGACAGTTTCAAAAATGCAGACAGTAAATAACACAAGTAAAAGGAACCCAAGGGCTTCGAAAAGCACTTAACCGTGATCACCTGAAACACTCAGACAACTATGCAACACTCTTAAAGAAAGCCACCACAGAAGACAGGATTCAAAGCATGTCAAAGAACAAGCAAACTCTAACACCAAAAATCACAGTCTACAGGGGTATGCGCGACTGTCTATAAGGGCAACCCGCGCATGCAACTTAGTATGCGCGACTGTCTATAAAGGCAACCCGCGCATGTAACTTAGTATGCGCGACTGTCAATAAAGGCAACCCGCGCATAAGTGTCAAACTATCTCAAAAACAGAGAAGGACTAAGGCTTTCAAATGCTGTAAGTATGCAAGAAGGCAGGTTAAAAGATCACAGACTAGACTTCGAGCAATTACTGGCCAGGAAAACAGAAAAAGACCTAAAGCAGACTTGGCATCCCCAGCGGAGTCGCCAGTTCTGTTGTAATGGATAATTCACCTAATAACCTAGGTCTGGGGGTTACCAACATACTAGACCTTGCAGACAGTTTGATTATAAAAGTACAAATAGGAAATAGGGAAGTAGCAGGAACTTACTTGTAATAAACGAAGGTTGATCCAAGCTGATTCCTTCCTCTTTGCTCCACTCTTATAATCTCCAGGATAATTCCTCCTTCAACCTGTTAACAAAAGGTTCTTCCAATATACAATATGATTCATATATAAAGATGCAGGTTAGGTAAATCACATATTATAATGAAATATAAATCTTTACCAAACTACAACACATGAGACACAATATGGAAGAAGTAATCTGCTTTATTAACAATAAAAGAGGGAGTTTAGGTTACAACCCAATGCCTGTACAAGGGACTCCTCTGTCACCAAAGGACTCTGAGTTTCTCTGCTCCAAAGGTTCTGTAGTAAATCCACCAGCATAACTTTGCTCTCCAAGTATATCTATCAAACCCCTCCCCAAGGCCTCTATTTATATAGGTGAAATGAGGCAGTTCTCGAAGGTTAGGGAGGTTGCAGCAGTTAATGGGATTAAGATAAATAAGATAACTAATCTTCCATTAACGCGTGCTTTTAAAAATTAATTTTGAGGGAGATATGCGCGGGTCTGTAGTAAGGCAACCCGCGCATCATGCGCGACTTTGTATAAGGACAACCCGCGCATAGATCTATGCGCGACTTGCTGAACTTGACACCCGCGCATATGCGCGACCTGCTAATAGGGAGAGTCGCGCATACATCTCAACTCTCAAAATAGCAAAGTAACCAGCTGGATAAAAAGGGAATGTGTTTCAGCATCAATCAAGGTATAATGAAACTGGGCAAACCTCAATCCATATGTGTCCTTTTGTGTGCCAACCTGAGGGATGTCAGCACTCGGACGGAGAGGTGCCAATCAGCTGTATAACAGATGCCCCCTAATGTGTGAGGTCAGAGGGGAACGATGGCCGAAATACATTATAATACTAACTCTGGAGAGAACTCAGAAGTCCAGTGGAGCAGAAGGAGTACCTGAAACCAATACATAATAATGTCATATACAAAGCTATATCTGAGGATGCTATGTTCAATTTACTGGAACACTAGCTCCTTTACAATATGAGAATACATCATAGAATACGGGTAAAAACCACGTATGTACAAAGGTGGATCAAAGCCACAAGATAACAATGATGAGTCTTCAAAGATCTGGAAGCTGGATATAAAAAATGGAACATAGTCTTGCGCAACTTAGTTCATAAGTGGAGAACTAAGGTCTTCATACAAAATCCCAAAGAACCAGTACAATCCAAACCATGTGAATAAGGGTAAGCTGAAGTCGAACATGGAGAGAATTCAACAGTTTGTCAACCAATAGATGATAATTGACAACTGAAGCAAAGGAATTCACCAATGATGAGAGTGAATCCAGAGGTACTATCGTCAAACTCTAGGTCTTCGTCATCAGGAAGTGCTGAAACTGAACCATACTGTGATAGGGAAGGCAATAGATCCTCCAACGGACCACAAGAGAGACTAGGAACTGGGCAAAAGAAGGTAGACACAAGGAAAAGGATAACAGATATAACAGTAATTGGAATCAGGTGAAAAAATCAGACAGTGAGAAGAATCCTTGAACAATAAGCACGACACAGAGATGACCCAAGGCAGCGTATAATAAACAAGACAACTAGACTAATCTGTCATGTAGGAGACATGATCAGATTCCCCATAGATAAAGGATAAGAGGAAGAGCAGAGACTCAAAGTGGTAGCTGAATACAGGTATACACTGGAACATGGGTATCGGAAGGCAAAAAGTGCTATGTTCAAGGATGACATGCTGCCATTACTGAAAACAAGAGAAAACTTCTTCCTTTCCTTCCCTGTTAAGTTTTAACGAGTCCAGGAAAGCCAACTCGGTTCCCTTTTCATTTTTTATCAAGCTTGAAAAGACGGTAAAATGATGCTTGATTCACTGATCCGTGGATTTTACGAGCCCGAACTAGTACATGCTCGTTTGGTGCTTTCATATTTAGAGAGTCTGAAAACGCCAAAGAAGACTCCAGGGGGGGCCTTTTTCGTCCAATTTAGTCTCTTAAGGCCGAAAAAGTATAAAACAAACCTCAAAAGAACTCTCTTAACTTCCGAAGAAGAAAAGGTGAACCTTTTTCGTATTTAGTCAGGGAGGTCCGAAAAAGGTTAAATTACCACCTACCCAACGCTCCTTCCATAACAGCATAAATAGCTTGAGTTTTACGAGTGTGAAGGAAAGCAAGATCACTCGGAAAGATCCATTTGGTTACGAGAAATGGGGCTTACAACAATAAACTCGTTGCTTTGTTCTTTAGTGTTTAACGAGCATGACAAAGACACAAAGTACACTCGGAATCTTTTTCATGTTTGGGTCCAGAGCACGAAAAAGAAAAAGTAAGCTCAAACCGGGTGTTCCTTTTCCGTAAATTTAGTCCCTCAGGTCCGGAAAAGTGATAAACCTATACCTGAGAATACTCTTCTCAATTCCGAAGAAAAGAGAGTGATCCTTTCTCGTACTATTCCGCATGGGCCGAGAAAGAGATAACCTACCACCATGCGAATGCCCGTTCACATATTCTTAACGAGCTTGAACGGACGAGATAACTCGGCAGTCAAGTCTATTTTTAAGGAGTCAGACCTGGGCCTAAAGAAACTCCATAAGGTGGGGAGTCCTATAACGGGATAGCTTGTAAAGAGAGATTCATATGAAGCTCTATTTGGCGTGAAAAATAGCTATGAGGAAACCCCAGGGCCTGAAACAGTGACGGAATGAGTACCAAAGGATGGCAAAGGCATATAAGGATGATACTCATGAAATAGGGATCCTAGCCACGGAAGAACAATGGTAGAGACAAGGGACTAATGGTTTAAAATACCATAGTCCGTGGCAAAATGTTGAATACTAAGGTTAATGTGGATGATAAGTTTGCCAACGTGTGTTGGAAAGAGCAAAAAACCACCCTATAGAAGCATCAACACTTTGAAAATAGTTAATAACCTGTTCCAAGGCACAAAAAGGAATGGTATTAATCAACTAACGTTTCAAACTATAGAAAAAACCCACTTTGTGAAAATAATTTTTCTATAAATAGAGTGAAAAACAAAACATTTCATACCATTTCACTTTTTGGACCAAAAAGGAGCATTTGACCCTCTACCTTGGATTGCTCATTGTGGACAATTGGACCAGTGGAATTCGAATCCGTCAGTTGCAGGTAATTCTACACCCAGTGCTCTTTCAATTCATCCCAACAAAATTTAATTTTAAAGGTCAAAAATATTTTAATTCATCAGTTAAAAATATAGCAAAGTGTATGCGCGGGTTGCTATGTGTAATAGTCGCGCATACGAGGTTGATGCGCGGGTTGTATCATAGGAAAGCCGCGCATGATGCGCGACCTGTCCTACTGGACAGTCGCGCATACTGCGCTAAGGATAAAAACATTGAAGTAGGTTCAAAATTTTTAAAATTTTTGATGAATTACTAAGTTAAAATATATGTTTTTGTCAGGGCATCATGGTGCTAGAGTGGAGGGAACGAGAACATGAGCAAATGGACCAAGCGGCATTCCAAAGTCCACCCACCATTCAAGCTTTACGGAATAGTGGGTTATATAAGTTCTTCTGTACATCACCAATGCGGGCCAATGTCCGTATATTGGAGTTCTTGGTACACTACTGGGATCATGACCTTGGGATGTTTAACATTGAGGGTGAGACTCTAGAGATGACCACGCAGGATATTTACTTTATTACTGGATTATCACATCGGGGGGCCCCGGTAAACTTAGAGGGCACAGGCAGGAGTGGTGACCCTCTAAGTGTTCAGAATTATGTGGACGTATTCTGCAGACCAGGGACACAGAAGAAGGGCAGTAGCATACATATTGCCGACATACAGGACTTCACATTACAGGTATTAGCCAGCACTGTAGTGAGACTCTCAGGGACATCAGGGCTACACCATGCTACCAGGACTCAGATGAGAGTAGCAGTGGATTGTTTCAGAGGCACCCTATATGACTGGTGCTCGGGAATTGCCCCTCTTATGAAGAGGCAATTGTCCGATTGCAGGAGAGGGAGACGGAAGAACTTCGGATATGCTAGCATATTAGTTGCATTCTTCTTCGAGAGAGTACCAGCTATGAGCCCTGCTATACCCTTGGAGATCAGACATCCACGTCAGCCGAGGCTGAGCAGATGGGGAGACATCTTCCTCCGTCATGGAGGAGGAGACATAGTCCAAAGTATGTACGACGACGATTTCTACACATGGTGGGAACGTCAAGTGCCTGCATTGGAGCAGTTCCCTTACGCCGGATTAGATTTCCGAGGTGACCCAGATTTAGTTCTCCCTCCAGGAGGAGCATGGGGAGAGATGGGTAAGTCTTCTTTTTTAAATTTTTATCATTATTAAATTTTTATAAAATTTTTTCAATGATATAAGATATATATACATAAATACAAGTCTAATCCTAAAATGTATGTCAAAATGCAGATATTGGACCAGTCCGCCCCGCAGGGCATCCACGCACCTTTGTACGTCCTGTAGCTGGAGGAGATCCTGGATTGATGCAGGTACTCGAGGCAAAGCTGACGAGGCTTACCGAGCGAGTACCCACCATACGCATAGAGCACCTCCCTACAGCCATGCAGGAGTTTGTCGTAGGAGTGCCCCCAGCCTGGCTACGTCTTTTCAGACGGGTAGCCCGGGCAGTGGTGGTCTACAGGGATGCGGTCGAGGCAGCTGCAGCCGAGGAGGCTGAGGAGGCCAGGGGACATAGAGATCACGGGGACCAGCCAGGTCCTAGTGGTCACGGCGGACAGTCATAGTTTTTTAGGGCATTTTGATGGACTATGATCCATATTTTGTATATTGTAGATATTTTGGGATCTACGGATCAGACTCGACCTACCTATTGTATGAACAGATATTTTCATATGTATATATATATAGTTTGGTTGTCAGTATATTTACAAATGTTTTTTATGTGTCATGCTGTATAATTTTATTGAATGTGTGTGAGATGCCAGTCCAAAATATAGTTAGCATATGCATCAGATACTGAATTTTGGCTCCTTGGAATGTGATTAAAAGTAATAACTTCAAAATGCCTTTCCAATGAACGAATTCTCATAAACTGACGTAACAATGTAGAGTTTCGTACCTGGTAAGCTCGATTGAGCTGGGAAACAACCAATTGGGAATCCAAACGGACCTCAAGTTGGGTAATACCACGTGACAACGCGTCCCATAAAAGCTCAATAACTGCCCTATATTCAGCAACATTATTAGAGGCAGGACCCAAGCAAGCGCCTCCCGCGGCAACAAGCTGTCCTGTGGGAGAATAGATAACCCATGCTGCCGAAGCCAGGTTACAAGTATGACGGCTGGCGCCATCAGCAAAACCTACATACATTCCGGAAGACATCTGCAACCACCAGCAGATCATATAAAAAACAAGACTAACAACCTAATGTACATAAAAAATACATACACTAATATACAAGAAAAAGTGCTAGGCCTAAGCGTAGTACTTCTTCAGGTAGAGCCCATTTCTAGGCTCTAGCAGCTTGTTCCCATCATAATCCATCAATTCATATGCGCCTTTACTTAAAACTTTAGACACTACATAGGGTCCCAACCACATGGCCTTGAATTTACCTGCCCCCAGGGGTTCTTTATCTTGGTCCCAGAGCAAGACAAGTTCCCCTTCAGAGAAAATCCTAGGCTTGACCGATTTATCGTATTGAGCTTTAACCCTATTTTTGTGAGCCTGGTTCGCAGTCAGCGCATCTCTACGCTGCTCATCAAGGTGTTCTAAGTGTAACAACCGTTCCTCAAGCTCATTTGTGTCAGGAAGCACATGAATAGCTATTTGTAAAGATGGGATT
>Ga0233337_1000045_pt1 | contig 9345 bp, 8 predicted proteins | sample GEONDECOMP229_FD_183614 | JGI IMG/M metagenome (GOLD analysis project Ga0233337, IMG submission 183614) | Leaf litter microbial communities from Shasta-Trinity National Forest, California, United States - GEON-DECOMP-229 | ecosystem: Environmental > Terrestrial > Plant litter > Unclassified... | reverse complement strand
CTTGCTTTTCCCAGGGCAACTTATCTATAATTGGACTCTTAACTCTCTTTTGGTGCTCGGGTCATTGCCTTTCCGTTCTACGGGGATGGGAGTAGTAAGCAGTTTGGGCGAGGGCGGCGCGGAATTCATGCTAGTGTGGACTATTAATTTAAATAAATCTTATGATTACTTCCTTTGTAGCATCACGGGTAGGAATTACTCTACCCATATGGTTAAATGGTTGGTAGCTGTTCAAATCCATTTCAATCCATTGCTAGAGTTATCACTCAGAATATATCCCAAAAAATCCAAACCCACCGCCCGGTTGAGCTGTAGTTATGGAGGTTGTATTATATTTAGGCATATTTCAATATTTGGGTAGTGCTGCTGATAAGGGGACATAATACTAAAAAGACGCACATAATGGGGAATCATGATACATACTTAAAGGGGCCTACTAATGTGTTTCACATTAGAATGGTGTACCTAAATCCTCTTATTATTGGAGGTTTTGTCTCCATTTGCCATTCGTTTTTTATAAATACTATTATATTTACAAAAATATGTAAGTAAAGGGATGGACGGGTATATACAAAGGGTATCATAACCTATTCCTCACGGCAACCAGAGCTTAAATAAAATAAGAATACTCGGATCCGAAGAGCAGGCATCTTTGATAAAAAGAGTTTATTTAGCGAGCAACTGATGGTTAACCTCATCCCATCACATAGAACAAAAAGAATACAAAGTGCTAACCTCATGGTAAAAAAGAGTATTGCACATTTTCCAAATAATGAATAAAGCAGAGATCCACAAGCAATGCCAAAGTCCTACAAACGCAGGGTGAACCTGTGAGCGACAATCCAAAAATAATGTGACCACCAGTAGTTAATCCTACCCAGAAGCAACCCTCAGCACTGATCCTCAAGACACCGCCAACGAGGAAAAGATCTAAACGAACCTTCGACTGACGCCCTATCTACTGGTCATTCTTTATATATATGTAAATACACATTTATTTTATTCTTTATCTAGTTACCCTCTGTCCCTTACTTATTTACCGATCCCTTTACTGCTACAGGGCCCATTGCCGGGCGCAAAGAAAGGAGTGGAAGCCTCTATTACTTGCATGCTATTAGTAGTATCTGTGTAGAAGCTATGATATGTGTATAACTAAGTAAGCTTGTCCTTTATTGGCCCACCTATCTAGGAAGGACTTGCCTTCTTCTTACCCATCTCCTATCAGCTTGCCTTCTTAATGAGGGGCCATCTTCCTTAGCGTTACTTGCTCACCTAGGATTAAATAAGTACACGTATATATCCTCCCCTCAATGAAAATTACCCTCAATGGCTTTCACGCCCCTTAAGGAGAACCCAGCAAGGGAAACCATAAGTATAACCCACTAACGGAGAGGATAATAAGGCCAAGCCCCCTTAACCAAGGATAAAGCGGTAACGGGAGTATGGGGGATACCTTATCTCATTGGTTCGATGCATGCCCGTGCTTCTCTGACACGTGTTAATTCTATGCTACATTCATCATCAGTGAAGCCCAACCTAATCTCCTCTTTTACTCGTGCTATTATCCAGTTAGTTTTACTGAGTAGCCGGGAACCATAATCCATTTAAGAGCCCATTGAAGCAGAGAAAGATCCGCTAGTATCATAGTCTCCTGTAGCAGATCGAGTTCCAAAGCCTATAGATCCAAAGCCAATAGTTGCTGTCCGTCTCAGTAGCACCGCAGCCCTTAGCGATATATTAAGGAATAAAACATCACCTGCATTCGAGCAAGCAGTAGCTGCTTCAGTTAATCTATCAGCAGAAGCAACAGTTGCTGCAGCGCAGTCTTTAACTCGATTATGAAGTAGTAGCTATATATAAGTCAACGAGGTAGGTTAATTATAAGCATAGAAAGCCTCAAAGAAAATAGTAGAGGCACCAGAGGTGGAGATAGCTATGGGAGCGGAACCCGCAAAGGCAAAGGTTGGGGCAGAAACAGAGCCCGTTGAATAATCAGTGAATTCTGCCCATACAGAACCCATTGAAGTTGAACCGCCGGAAGCACTCGTTTAAATCCGGAGGCCATGAAAGACAAATGTAAGGCGAGATATTGAGATCGAGATTCAAAGTCCATAGTCGCAGGGGCAACAGAGCAATAAGTAGAGATATAGGTTGGTAGAGCGAAGGCGGTGCAACAGCTCTATGGGGAAGCCCCGTCCTAAAACCTTGACGTTTCCATTCACTTGTCTACTATCGAGATCCATTTTTACTATTTATACTCTATTTTTCCCTTTCTCTTAATCTTAACCCTACCTTTATTATATATGTTATTTGGCTGGCCTTATCTCTGTAAGGGCGATCCCTTTCTTTTTTCCCCTAAAAGCAATCCCAGGTGGTATGCCTGGTAGGCATGTTCGTAAGTAATATGCATTTGGTGATCAGGCGTAGCTGCTGGTAATTATTTATATATATATGTAATTATTGCGGGAAACTATCACACAAACACGGTTATTCTCATTTGCCGTCCGAGCCAATCTTCATTCGGTAACATCACATTTGTTTGAAGGTGTATGGTAATATTGTCTATTCGCCCAGAATCCATAAGTAAGCGTTCTTGTTTCCTTCCCTAATCCTTTAAACAAGCTTCTAGAGATGTTAAACTTCCACTAAGAAATACCATCCAGTCCCCCAAGCAATATAAACCAACCACCAACTAAATGAATGGCATTCTAACCTTCCTTATTTTCCTTCTAACTACTACCTACGCCGATCACTCACATTGGGTGGGATTATCCCTGGGGAGGGTCCTGTCTCACCTGATTCTGCCTTATTTATCTGAGTCTACCTTACCCTCTCCAGAACGTCACTCTAAGGCAAGTAACCACTATAGCATAGAAGCCAGGAATACCCGACGTAGGCAGGGGCACATCATGCTATTATAACACTCCCTTGCCTTACTCTTTCTTTCACTTGCCAGAGACAGCTAGACCTGGAGCCCTAGAACTGGAATCACTTAGTGGGTCAGGACATGTTTAGCCTTAGAGACCTTAGAGAAGAGAAGCAGCCCATGGCATGGGATTATATTACCTTTACCTCTAAAGATCGGAAGAACCCTAAGCGCTTCAAGTATACACTCTATCAGCCAGGAATACTACACCAGTAGCAGTAGCCAGGGACATCATGCATGCTATTATCCCTTTTTCACTTGCACCCACTATTTCTTCTGTAGCCTATAGACCAGGAAGTTTTGGGTCAGGAATGTTTTTACAAGCAAGCCATGGATGGGATCCTAGAATCGTTGGATCGGAATGAAAAGCCCTTCAGACAAGCCACCTGCCATAAATATATTATATGTACCAGCCCTACCTGAGGTACTGCTACAAGACTGAGGCTTAGGTTGCGGCCTAATATATTGTAGGACAGTTATACATTTATTCTATGGCGCTGTCACATAAGGTCTGAGGATACCTTTTCAATCCTTTGAGGAGAAACATACCGAGGTTCTAATAACAGTCAAGGTTGCGGAGTTCAGGACGGTTCCAACATCCTCATAACCGCCTCAGATCTGCTGCAAAGAAAACGTCTTCAAATTACCCCATGTCTCATGTGTTTAGTGATTCCAGCCTCCTCAGCCTCAACAGTACCGGCATTATATTATTTCCAGCCCAAGCAGGAAAAGTATCTACATAAGAGGAAGGAACAGCATCTCCATCAGCACTAGTTTTAGCTGCACTAGTAGAACCAGCCTCCCCAGTAGCAGCAGTTGAAGTTGAAGGAAAAGTAGTTCTTGCAGTTTAAGCGGTTTAAGATGTTGAACCAGTTTCTAATGCTTGTTTTAGTGCTGCTGCGCTCCTTCTTAAGATTAAAGATGTCTTGGTTGTAAGTAACTTCCCATAATGAGTAGTACTCTTTCTTAGTATAATAGGGAGAGGCATCCCGCTAACCCTTTAGAAGTGAGTGCTATTTTATATATAAATAATGCATGCCTACCTTCCTCTGGACAATCTACCAGCCGGGCATACCAGGCATAGGCACCTCACCTACCAGCCAGGCATACCGGGGGCATACCACCACCTACCAGTTAGCTCGTACCATCCCCCAAGCCCCAGCCAGCCGTGTCTCTGAAGTGCTTACAGTAAAGCAAGTGGTTGTATCGAACACCCGTCCATGCTCTTTCTTCTAGCAGCCTTTCAATCCAATCCATCCAACTCTGCTCTTTCTCTCTGGGACATAATATAAATCCAAGCGATCCGGCAGTTGAAAGATCTAAGCTAAAGGGAAACCCTATTCTCTATCTTGACGACTACTTTACCATCCAGGTAGCTAGCTAGCCAGCCTGCCTCTTTTCTCCAGGGCCAGAAACCTTTAGACTCTCAACAGAAGGAGCCAAGTCCAACAGATGCCAGTATACTTTAGCCAATAGCCTCTCACCTTCAGCCTAACCGAGTCCCACAAAAAAGAAGGAAGGATACATAATAAGCCTAAGTCCACCAAGCCTTACCTAATATGGAGAGGGGATAACCAGGAGACATATAGAAGAAGTACCTAGCCTATAACGCACTTAGCCGAACCTACGAACGATAGAAGACTTACGATTAAGCATTTGAAGAGCATAGGACAATCGAGGTTGAGGAGCTGGATGAATGAGTCCGCATGCCAGAGCCAGTCTTCTGCTCGGGCAACAGAATCTCCTTACTCTGGCTCTTGAACCGCTTATCGTACAGGCACGGAATCTCGATCTCTCAGCAAGAAGCTACTTCTATTTGTGCGAGTAAAGGCCCATAGACAGTATAAGCTGCTAAAGTCAGGCCTAGTGATAGTGTTCCCATATCCCCTGCTCTGGGGCTCCGCGCTAGTGTGACTCCTTATGAGTGTTCCGAAATCGCCCACTGATCTCGCGCCCGCTTGTTCCCAGGGATGATTCAGAGGCTACGGGGACAGAGGCAGAGGCAAGAGCCGCAGAGGGAATCCTTTTTTTTAACATGCACTTTTGCCGAAGCTTCTTTTGCTTTTCTTATACCAATAGCTCGTAGTTCAGGGGCGACTCGCTATCGCTCAACAGAATATCGCCCCTTCCTCGAGCCCATCTCCACAACAAGCAACCAATCTTTATACTAGCTAACAGATTTACTCAATCCAGCTAATAAATACAGCTAATAAATATGGGACTTTTAGTCCAGTCCGTGTAATAAGGAAAGACTTTGTGGCTCAGGGACGGCTCGCTTCGCTCAACGGAATACCGTCCCTTCCCTAATAGATCTACCCAGAAAAGGGGGAATTACTTGACCCAGCCAGAACAGATAGTGTGTAATCACCAGGACTAAGGGACGCTACCTAACATTCATAGGCCTTAGGCAGTAAGGGACGCTAGCTTGCTCTTCTTTAAGCCTTTACCTTTTCCCTATCACAATCTTTCCAACAGGTTGCAAAAGATTCCAGGCTTAACTTAAATAAAAAGGAATTATAGAAATGACCTCAATGATCCGCTCAATGATGAGCCTATCAGGATTTACAAGTGTGCACTATCTTTCAGTACGGGCCAAGGGAATCAGTCCCGAGTCAGAGCATCCAATATGACCTTGATTGTATTGATACGTCTTCTAAAAAACCAAACAGTTGAGCTATGTGACTTCTTATTTATCCATTATTCCACAAGCAATTAATTTTGGCAATAATTATTCTTAGTCCATTTATTGAAGTGCTATAACATTGCCCTACAAAGATTGGAGTTACTCCACAATTTATCATAGGCTCCAGAAAGAAATATTTATTTATATGTTAGGAGGTGATTGCCTCTCACACAATTGCTTCCCATAATTTACTTGCCAAGGTCTTACACCAGTCTTATCATGACATTTTTCATCCTTGGTGTACACCGATTATTACTCCTTCAATTGATTGCACTCTTTCAATCTTCCATGTTAGTTTCAAAATACCCATGCCTCATTTATTAATGATTTCGCAACACCTGTCAATTTGTACCTTTACACTCATTGTTAACTATATTCACATAAATAACAACTAACCTATAAAATTACCAATGTGACTACATTCTCCATGTAACAGACATTGGCTCCCATAGTAGTCCTTTTCAATCTATCTTGGTTTACTTGTTATGTCTTGTCTATTGGATTCTAAATGTGCTTAGTATAAATAGACTCTTATATTTGGGCAAGTTATCTTTCATGTTATTATTTTTTTACACATGCTAAATTTATTTACTCGGAAATAACCCTAAAGTGAGCATTGTTAGTTATTCTCATCACTCTTTATCACTTACATCTAAGGTTTCAATTTGGCATATATTGTGGTCACATAATAACTAAGTAATATCTATTTGGAATTGACCTAATCATAAGCTTAACACATATAAAAGATAATCTTAAGTTGGAAGCATTGTTTATGTTATTGAATGCATTATTTACTTGTCATATTGCTAAAGTATATTTCATTTAAAGTCTCTCATGGAATGAATGTGGTAACCCTAATTATAACTTGTAGCATCTTTTGATCTACTACAAGTTGTAAGTATTAAAGCTTTCATTACTTTATCTTTTGTTTATACTTAAGTGGTTTTATAAAGTATTGGGAGACCTCCTTGGCCTTAGAGAGTTGGGCCTAAAGTGAGAGGATAATCGTGTTGAGGTTACAGTGATACATCTCCTTTGTTATCCCAAGGTTTTATGCGTGGGTTGGGATGCCATTGTTGCACGACCAACCATTATGCCCTTCATCAATTCGGTAAAATGGATGATGGATTGTGTATACAACCCTACCAGGGATCAAATTTGAAGTGCAGGGTCCCATTTCGCTTTGAAGGGTTAGTAGATAGTGAGCCCTTCAATGCTGATATGCAAAAATAAATCATTCTTTTCATTTGAAAATGTAACAGTAAATCCATGGGTCATTATTGTTTTTAATGGATTTTTATTAAATGTTATTAAAGTTGTAATTTTAAAAAAAATCAAACTTATCTAGTAATCAAGATTTTATCTTAGTTAAATTTTATAGATAAATTCATAAATTCTTAGAGCCAAGATTAAGATATCTTAATTAAATTTTATAGATAAATTCATAAATTCTTAAAGCCAAAGAAAATATTTCATGGTTAGAGGGTTACACGTTACAATTTATAGTTCTCGAGGAAAAGTAAACAGAACTGTGAACAATACTGCAGTTATACATAGAACTGTTCTCAGCACACAACAATACTGCCTATCTCAACTTCCCTGAATCAGATTATAGGAAGTGTAAACTTTCAATATAATAAATGAATCCATGATTACTTTCAAAAGATATGATGTTCAAAAGGAAACTTATGATCCCTCAACAGAGGTTCCACACTTGATGCTCTGATCTAGTAAATCTTCTTTCTTGCCTTCATCCAGTTCTTTTGGAACAATGTCATCATTGTTCAGTGCACACCATGTCAGGCCCTTTCCAATACCATTATCATTTTTATTCTCAGAGGCGTCAAGCATTATCTCAAAATCTGAATCTTACCTTGAAGTGAAGTGGTCATTATCAGATGCAGAATGGCTTTCTGCTGTACTTGAATGCCTTTCAGAAAGTTTACTATCTTCTTTCCATTCGATATTTCCATTTTCTTTTAATTCAGATTCAATAGAGGCAGTTGAAAGTACAGATGCGTTCTCAGAAGAGCTAACCAAAGGATCAAATATGTTAGATGAAACAGAACTTGTCTTGCTGCTTTCATGTGAAAGGTCAAATTTAACTTTTCTTAGTTCACTCTCTGGCTCTTTGGAACCTGTAAACTGAGAAGTCATCTTCTGTGTGATGCCTCTGATTTCAAGGCACATATCCTGATTTTTCTCCATCTTCGTATCGAATGAATCTGTAACCTTTACCTGCTTCCATCAACCAATAAATAGTTACAATCCAGTTAATCTCCATGGCTCTCTGCTCATTCAATTTGAGACATTAAAAAATTAAAAGTTGTCAATCAAGCTTAACATGGGGATATGAATGAAATATGACCAAAGGTTGACAATGCCAAGGGTAATAAGAGAATCTGCATGTCTCTGATAGATGTGGGATAAGTAATGTAAGCCAAAGGCAGATTGATGTGTCAGACCTGCAATGACTTCATAATCTCAGGCTCTTTTCCATCACTTTGCTCAAGTGCTTCCTGTGCTTGAAGCTCCATAGATTCACGCATCAGTTGACTTAAGAAAGTCACATCATCAGACATGACACCATGCCCCCTTAAAAGCTTGGAACCCAACTGCAAACTTGTCTGCCAGTAATGCACATATGCAATAAAAATAAGCTCTTTAATCTCAACTGTATATGTTGTTGACTTAGCTGAAACTAAGTAACAAATGAATTACAGAACAGAAGAAATGAGAGCACACTGGTACATAAAAGCTAATACCTCTGCATTCTCCAAAATGACATCTGTTGCACCTGCCTTTTTTAGTTCTAAAAGATGTCCAAGATCCTGTGCTCTTGCATAGATTGGAACCTGTGGAAAAGAGATTCATGAGTTTTTCCATGGCATTCAAACCTATGGTTATCAGAATTTCTATAAGAAAAAGAAAAACAGAAAGAAACATGTGCATGAACAAATACATCTTCCATAGAGATCTCGACAAAACAGAACCTGGGACAAAACAGAAAGAAACATGTGCATGAAGAAAAACAAGGTAGCTTCCATATTACAATCATAGCTACATTAAAATTTGAATATGCACGCACTAATACATCTCTACCATCCTTGATGAGCCAAACAGCCTTTTGCCTTGACTAGGGTACAAAGCTCATGCTGCTACAACTTTTTAAAGGATGAGATGCATCTTTGCCATCCTTGATGAGCCAAGACGACCTTTTGCTTTGACTAGAGTACATAGCTGATACACATCTGCAACTTTTTTAAAGATGACATGATACAAATGAAGCCATCCAAATTCATTTACAACTCAATTTCCAAAGAGAAAACATAACAGTTCTACAAATGCAATGCCACATGCCAACATAAAGTGAAATAATTAGAGTGTTGGAATTACTAAAACAATGTTGCTTTTTGATGAAAAAAATAAAGAAAATTTTGAATGAACCTAATTCCAACACGGTTGTCGTTGTACTGAACTTGTTTCCAACACTGTTAAGAAAATTGACACTAGCATAAAATATGTTGAAGTGACTCAACTTTGGCATAAATTGGACACTTCTTATTTGTAAATTCACTCTTGGCTAGTCTTCCTTTATTGGGCAACTCCCGATAAATCACCATTAAATATTTGTAGCTTGTAAAATGGTAACGTCCTGTAGCTTGTAAAATTGGAATGGCCCTCTGGAGGGAACCTTCGGATCTAGAGGTTGTGGGAAACGGACATAAAAACAACG
>Ga0233337_1000042_pt1 | contig 9768 bp, 6 predicted proteins | sample GEONDECOMP229_FD_183614 | JGI IMG/M metagenome (GOLD analysis project Ga0233337, IMG submission 183614) | Leaf litter microbial communities from Shasta-Trinity National Forest, California, United States - GEON-DECOMP-229 | ecosystem: Environmental > Terrestrial > Plant litter > Unclassified... | reverse complement strand
GGCTAGACCCACCCGATCGATTATGCTTTGCGATACAAGAGCACCGATAAATTTATCGATTGGACGGCCTACATACATCTGTGGAGTGCTGTGGTAAGGGCGTCCCAAGGGCGAACGACTGCCTACAGTTACCTACCTAACGGGGGCGTGGTGGAAGAATGAATGAATGAAACCGATCCTTAGAACTGATTGACTTAGTGACCTTACGAACTACCTGCCTGAGAGATCAATTGGATACCTCTCCATTTCGACCTGACGACGATGCGCTTGACACAGCTTCGGCAACTAACCCGACAAACAAAACGACCACCGTTTGACCTTCGACTTGATCGATAACTTATACCCCCCATCTCGATTCCTACCACCCGGATGGATCTATCTTACCCGGATATCGATTCTTGCCCGTCTATATAACCATATCTCCTGAGATCCTCTGAGGTAATATACTGGGTAAGGTAAATTCCTATTCCCAAAGCAATTCCCATGTCCATTTGTATTTCAATTCCGATTCCGATTCTTCCGATTCAAGGATTCCTCATCTAATATAGCAGTGGCTCTCCTTCTAAGCTCTCATGGTATGGCTGGTAAGAGAAAATGTTTCTGGCAGGTGGGTTGTATAAACAAGTAAAGGTCTTCTGATACGGTTCCCTACAGGTAAAGATCTTTCCTTCCTTCCAGTAAATGTCCTCCCCCGGCTAGGTGTCCGGGCATTCTAACTAAAAAAGGGGGGGCTGGCAGATCCATCCATACGTCCAATAAACCTGGTCCTTCCTTCAAAGGTCTAATGAACCGAATCAAATTTATATAATCCAAATTCCAATTCCCCATAAAATCCGATCCGGCACATCTAAAGGTGTTTCTAGATTCCATCCCTCCGTAAGATTAATAGCCTAACGCGGCGGTTGGGTCGGAGGTAATTTGTGGCAAGCTAAAGTGTTGTCATATTATATACGTAATAAGAGTAATTCCTAAAGAAGAAGGTTCTCTAAAGCCTGGGCGCCTGAATCAAAAATAATCTAAAAAGAAGGGCCCCTCACTAGGGGAAGTATAGCGATAGGCAGCGAACTCTTACTAGACCTATAACCTCTCTACCTCGGCCCTAGAACTCACCCTACGGAAATGAAGTTACTCCATTAATTGATAATGCATTACTTACAATGCATATGTTTATGAGGATCATCCCCAGACACAGAGTTGCTTTCATCCCCTAGTAAGGTTATGCCAGTCAGGCAAGTGAGTCCGCTTATGGACACCATATGAAGCAACACCGTCGGGGACAGGCAATAAGTTCGGGTAGAACTGATCTTACAAAACAGCCTATTTCATCATTCTTGGATAATTCAATCACTCTTTTTCGGAGGCCGCTTAATATTCTCATCGGAACACATAACCGGATTTTCTTCTTTTTTAAAAATAGGACCTTTCATTGCGTTTATATATTTTGGGATTTAGTCATTTGCTTTGAGGTAGGTCGAGCGCCTTTATGCTTGCTGGGAGAGCAACCGAGGGCTGGGAAAAACCCAATAAGTTGGTTTAATCCGTTAGGCAAGGACCTGTCGATAAAGAGAGTTTGAAATGTGATGCTAGGCCTTAGGCTGCTCGAATCAACGCAGACTTGCTTGTGATACAATAGGATTCGGACCAGGCAGGAGGGCATTTAGTACACGCTAGATTTAGTACACGCTAGAAGGAAGGTGCTTAGCTCATTTTTGTATTATAACATATATATATATAATGATATCTTTGCTTTTGCTGTGCGCGAATAGAAGGCAAATGTTACTAGATAGGAGGAGGTAGTTCAAGCAGACACGGTCTGTTAAAGCCAGTATGTTCAAGCCATTACAGCCATTCAATTATGTTACATACAATAAACCTATAGCTATACTCTCATCCCTCCATCCTTGGGAAAAAAACCATAAAGCTCATCCTTACTGCCTTGGTACGCCTCCTTGGATGGACACTACGGGTACTTGGGAAAACATACTTACAATTTGCCTATGCCCTATGACCTATGAACAAATCTTGCCCTTACCCTCCGACCAACCTTGACTTCCGCTTGATGTCCGTATGATGGCCGAAGACCCTATTATGTACGCCTTTCTTTCCGCAATTGAATAAGTCCGTATCATCCCCATTCAATCTGCCCCCATTCAGTAAGTTCGCTTTATATAGATCCGCATTCTCTCTCCCATTCCCCTTTCTGTTCGCTTTCTGCCCGCTAATTAATAGTAGGGGGAAAACAGGCTTGAAAATAAGAATTTGGGGAGGAAGTGAGTGTACGAAACGGCCATCGATAGCAAGCTATGGCACGAGTGTATGGATCGGCGTAGCGTAGTACCCCCTTATTAAAGAATATAAAGGAGCAGATAAAGACCAAGGCGGCATGGACCTGACCTTGCACCTCCTGAACCCTTATTCCGCTTGGACTAGACAGGGTGAATCAAAAAATTTTTTGTGCCTAGGACACGCTCTTTCTCCAGCGCCAGCTCGCTGGGTAGGCGGGATATATAAATAGTACCCTATAACGATACGGAGCTTCGGGAGGAGTTTTCTTACCTGGGATAGATGGAGGGAATATGACCAAGTGTTTTATACGATGATTCACCATTTGAGGATCATACGCCAGACATAGCAGCAGCCATATGCACATAGAGCACCCGACATAGACATACAGCCAGACCCGATCTTGGGTTTGTTCCGGTCGATCCGATAAACCTTCGCCAACCACGTATTTTCTAGAAATAAGATGGGTTTTTGGGGGTTCCAAGACATAATGGGTCGTCGACCCTACCGAAGGGTTATCCCTATATACTTCCCTTTTGTCCTGATTCTGTCAATCGACGATTATCAATCAAGAGATCAATCCTGCGCTATGCTCTTTGAAGAGAATAAATAGAGTCATACTCCACTTAGATTTCTTCCCGCTCCGCACCTGAGCTAGATTGAGGGAATAATATAGTCCAGGTATACCGGGTTCCAATTAGAGGGAGGGACGCAGTGATTCGTTACAGGAAGCACTCCCTGCTAAGTAAGTACGGCGGCTCCTGCCCAAGGTCTGCGATCAATCAATTGCATTAAGACTGGCATGATTACAGATTATCTGGCTGGCCCCGGGAATGAATGGTTTTGCTCCCTACCAATTTTAAGCATGCCAACCCTACTAGGGCGATATAATCAATAATTCCAACCCAACCTTCCTTCCCGATAGGAATCTTGTTCTTTCCTCCCCTGCTAGGGTGAACAAACAAATACTGGGACTATGCTTCTGGGAGGGACCTATTCTCTCACTCACTACTTGCTTCTGGGACGTCCAATTTTGCTTGCCCCTGGGAGGAACTATTTCCTATGCTCGCTCCTGGGAAGGAACTATTTATTATCCGACCGTAAGGAGGGGCTCAAGGTTCAGCCTAATCAATTTCTTTAGGCAGGTAAGGTAAACCCCTTCTAAAATGATGGGGGGCCTCCGTTGATGGAGACGGAATCTGAGCCCCACCATTAACTTTCATACATGACGATGAAGCCAATGTGGATAAGGGTTGGGGTACCTCCTCCTCAGATGAACTGATAGTACACATGTGAGGGGTTAACTCCAATGGAATGTATGTAGGGTTACTAGGATAAACAGCGAGGAGTGAGGATCATGCTGGTTTTATTAGGACAAGTTAACCTTATATATATGCGTTATCATAGATATATAGTTCCTATGGTGTTTTTTCTATGGATTTCTATTTAACCTTAACAGAAACAATTACTAAAGATTTAGAGAAGAGTTCTTCTTGTTCGGGTAACTTATATACATATTTTTATATGGGTGAGATGAATCCATTCCACCAGTCCAGTCACACCAGTCCAACAACAGGGTCCAACCGGTCCAACAATACCTAGGGAGGTTAATACTGATAGGTCACAGTCACCTGCCTCCGAGATATATTCTTGCCCGTTGAGATAACAGATCTTGCTTATTTATGCTAAACTTACCTAGGCAGGTGATATTATATAATATATAGGAAACAGTTTAACCTGCTGATTTATTGCCGCTCGCTCACTTGGAGATGAACCAAACGAGAGATATATTCTGTTCCCCATGATGGATGTTCCCCACAACGAATGAATGCACGGTGGAACCTTTATAACCATTTCACTCCCCTGCCCCATGTAAACAACACGGACTGAACAGAACAATGTTACTCGGTTGACTGAACAAAGCTTAACGCTATGGAACAATCAGTTTATTGGACCTACCACCTCCACAGACCCTTAACGCGTAGGAACACAGTGGCTACCTGGACCGGACTAACGGAATGCTGATCGATACCTTGCGATCTGACTTACGCTTACCAAGCCTAGGGAGGTTAAAAGAGAGGTCTCGGTAGTTTGATGGGGTAAAGAACCACCCTATCATGTGAATATGGGGGCACACTCAATCTCTCGTATCGTGGTAACTTGGGGACTTTTCTCCTTTATCAGCAGGTATGGTCTAAATAGGGGACTTCCCCTTCCTCTTGGTCATTGTTGATGTGGGCTTCCTCACCCTCCTACCCTTGGGCGAGCCTATCTCCTCACTCGGTTCTGTCAAAGGGGTTAACCTGGGTATGTTTTAACAGGTATCCATTGATGGGAGACTTCTATTATTCTCCTCTCCATTGGTGATGTGAGGCTATCAATAAATAACTTTCCGTGCAAGCATCCCCTACCTACCTCCTATCCTGGCAATGACTGCTAGCTATCAGCAATGGACCTTCAGACAAAGACTACCAGCTATGATTGACTATGCATGTGAGGTGTTCAATGTGCCTTCCTGGCACCTGTATCCGTCCTAGACTGAGTACCCCTCCATTTTTTTCCATCCCCTGAGCCCAGGCGAGTAGAGAGAGTAGCCCTAGTAGAGTGTCCAAGTAGAGTAGCAAATATCCAAATTGATTATTATCCAAGCCCAATACCTTGCTTACTGGCACAACCTTCCTAGCATGTGTATTGCAAAGATCCTAAGGTGCATAGTAAGTAAGTCACAAACACATAAATCACATTGTTCCGAACCGTTAAGCCCAGGATTGTGATGCAGGGATTATTGAACTGGGAGCTGTGAATGCTGGGTCCACGCTATAGGTAGATGATTCGATTTTGTAAGCTTGCCTTATAAATTGAATATCTCCAGTTGTCTTGGCAACATAAGAAGGTGCTAAGATCATGCATTGGTTCAACTTGGAATAATAAGGCTGGGACTAATAAAGCCCTACTGATCTTGATTATGTCTATTCTCCTGCTTGTTATGCCGCCTTATCCCGGCTGACCTGCACTTTTATATTGGACAGGCTTGCTCGTTAGTGGGTGCGTGGGCACAGCATTGCGACCTTTACCCTATACTTTAGAACTAACTGTTCAACCCGCCTGCTTCAAAATACTATATTTACCACTTACCTAACTGAGTTATGCCCCACACTTAATCAATCGTTGTACGGGCGCTAAATAAACTGGATAAAATGCATTGACATACCTCTGTCTCTGCATACAACGATGTTCCTACTACCTTTGCTTCTACGAATCCTCTACTATTTTATAAATAAATAAGTCAAGTTTTAAGCAAGAGCGCTTCGAAGCAGCAGGCAATAGTAGCTTCTTGGCCTGTAACTAGGAACTAGAATACCGTTTATTCATTAATCAAAGTGATTTCACTTGTGCCTGATGCCTTGGTAGACCTTATTTCCATTGATAAGATGGCTTGTTTATACCTTTGTTCATATACCTTAACTGACTTGGCACCATAAATCCCATTCCAAAGATCAGTTTTCAAATGAATAAGTAGGAGTACTAACAGCATATGTATCACCCTTGAGATCATAGCTCTAGTATATAACCATCCCTTATATGCACATATCATAAGCTAAGACCAGTATTGAATCTAACCTAATATGGAAACTCCTAGTCTATGCATTAATAAGTTATAAACTATACTACTACTTTATTTATTACATTACCCACACCAGAACATAGTTTTCTCATCAATGGCTTCAGGTTCGGTCGGGGCAGGAAAAAAGTGAGTTGGTTGGACATGTTCCTGCAGCTCGGATGAGTATACCTGTTTATATTGCAGTGGCAGCAGCCGGGCCTAGCGGCGTATTCGCACCAGGAGCCCAGTCGAGTAGTCCAATGCCCGATGCCCTATGCCCAGGGAGAGGTGTTCAAATTGACTCGAAGATGCAGTTTTAAGCCTTACTTACCCAATTAACGAAGGTTTCGAAGTCTAGTCCAAAACCAACAAACTCACCACATCTGGACTTGCCGAAGCTAGATATCCTATATGAACCACTACTCTTAGGCCAACCAACCTCATACACATTTGGACTACTTGCCTTTTCTGCGGATTCTCTGAGCTGAGCCCATTCATCGAGTCAATGCAGCAGCTCAGTAAAATATAAATACAGTCAGCTATGACTACCGGCAATGATTGTTCTTTTCAATGATTGACTAAGATTGACTCTGATATATTGCAATGACTTCATGCAACGATTGATATGTCTGGCTATTTTCTACTATGTGTATGTAATAATATGATCTTTAAATGGGTAATAGAACTCCTTCCATCCATTTGAGGTAGTAACCTGCCCGCATATGTAAGTGAGGTAGGGATTTAAAGAACTCTCTCTGGGTATGATTAAATGGGTTCCTTGCCAATTGCATAGTAAAACTCTCTATAGCGTATGGTGGGTCTACCCACTTCTTGATGGACTTGGCAGGTGTCTTTACTTATTGAACTTGTTGGACTTGTTATGGTTGACTGTTGATGGCTGAAGATGAGAGGTGAAAGGTCCTTGGTGAACTTGATGTTGAAGGCAGAAGTTAGGTTTGTATTTACTGGTGGTCTAGACTTATGGCTTAAGGTTCATTACTTGTGTAGCTCTTGGTTGTTCGATCGATTGGCTTTTTGGGGAATATTCCTCCTTCCTCCAACTCCTCATTGATTGATTTCCTCCCATAAGCTCTTTCAAACTGCTCTTCTCTAAAGTTGGATACAATAAAATAAATCCAAGCTGTTTGGCATAATACTAATTATTATAAACCTTATAATCTGATCAATCAATTGATAATCTCCTTAATCACAGTGTTGTTGACATGTGACCTGTTTCGCAAGATGAAAGCCATGGGTGTGTTGGAAGGAGTAGGATAGCTTTATAAAATAGATTCCAGGTGATGTAGCCCCCATATACCTTTTTATGCTATTCGCACCATTGCCATCGTTCTAGATCCAAATACAATAACCTCACCCTAAGTTTCATCATGTCATCAGTGATGCCGTGAAGGGCAGAGTAATGTTCCATCTGGGTGACCCATCCTGATGGGTTAGAACCATCAAACTTGTTCAAGTCCACTTTAGTAAAATGGTTCTAGGTGTTATTATCCATGGAGGGTTATTTTTTGTTGTGAAAACTTGAAGGGGGTTGCTGGTGGCTAAATAATACCTAGTGAGTTGTCTCTTCCTGGTGTGGTTCCAGTTATTTCACGACCTGGGGATGATAAACTGAAGTTCCCTTTGGTTATCCGTGCCTTCTTGAAAGAATTGAAGAGACAATTGATGGGATCAATTCTATTTATTTCCCAACATAAACAACTTAAAGGAATTATCTACCCAGGAAAAGTAAAAGCCAGGAAAAGTCGAAGGAAGGGAGCAGCCTGCCTAGCGTTTCGTAGACTAGCCACCCTACTTCTACGAAGTACTTTGGGCGGGGCAAAATAAATAGTATTTAAGGAAGTAAAGAGTATGTTTTCTTAGATGGATAGCTCCCTGTGGGGTGTTATACGGCGATTTTGAGGCTATATAAAAATGAGTAGAACACCTAAACACCTAATCGATTGGGTCTGTAGATAGTTTAAAGGTATGTCTCTGGATAAAAAGAGAGAATTTGGTAAAGTGATTTTGAATGTATATATGCATAAATATTTCAATTAGCAGTGGTTATTATTATGTTGATTAAAAAATATGGATGAATGGATGGATAGATGAATGGATATATTTATGAATTTATTATTTTATTACTTATGTGTCCTCCGGAGGCCGAGTCATTATAAAATTATGCCCTTTGTTGCTTTGATTTAGAACCTTACCCTTTTGTGTCCTCCGGAGGCCGATAACTGTACATCCTTTTCTTTGGATTTAATCCCTGGGCAAGGAATTACTGGACTAGACTGGACAGGACACTGGAAGGGCTGCAAGGGGGGATACGTGCGTCCGGCTCACTGGACAACTTATGGAATCTTTCACTTACTGCTAGGAATGAAGACACGGCCTGGGATCATTTCTCTTCATGAGTGTCCTCCGGAGGCAGACAGGGCAGGAAAACAGTCTTTGTCGGGGGAACTTACCCTTAGTTCGTACCACAGGATATTAGCCCATACTATATTCTATTTTATACGCTAGATACAACAACACTTTTAATTACTGCCTATACCTTCCTAACTCAATTATTCTGGCTTCTTGGGAATCCCTTTTATACCTTATACGTTATTTCTTTGATTCCTAATACTATATATATATATACTTTCAATATATTTTTACTTGGATGAGTCAGGTTGCTAGGATTCAAATATGAGACAATCTAGCGCCTAAATTCGGGTATATAGTAGTAGCTGTAACCCCCTATGTGTTATATATCACGAGTGGAGTAGGAGGACTAAAAATGGTGTAGGTAACCCGAAGCAGTATCTGAAAGTATAAAATGTGGTTCTCCCTCCATGTGGGCTGCGATACTTCAATGCCTGCCTGAATATTATTAAGATAAATTCTATTCATAATATTCTTATTATTCCTATGATTATTTCTTTCATGCCTACCCTTATTCCCTTGCCTCAGCCTCTGCCCCTGTCCCAGCAGGTGTTTTTCTCCATTGCCGGTGTAGCAATAGTTGTCCAATCATAATATGTCCATTGATCGGAGGCCGCTTGCAGAGTCTTCATAAAATTATGTATCCGGCGATCCGAGGCAAAGATTGTAATCAGAATGTCAGGTGAAGCCAGGCCAATGCTATAATGGCTAGTGATCCGGAGAATTACTCGGCAGCACGTGAAGCCGGACGCACGTATCCAGTGTTGCATAGAATCCTCAACTCTATCTAATTCCCTCGCCTCAGCAGTAACCCATATTATAAATGATATAACAGCCAAAAAGCATTAATAAATTTATCAAGGCACCCAGGCTGAGGTAGAAGAAGTAAAACATCCGTGAGGCCATACGAGGGCGAGCGGAGCTCAACTGAAAGAAGAAACCCCCGAAAGAGCTATTACCCAATCCTTCTATCACGCCTAGCTTCTATTATAACATATATATTAATTAAGAGCCGTCAGAGCTGTCTTCTCCTTCTAATACTACTAGGCGCCGTCTGAGCTGTCTTCTATTTCGAAGCAAGGTCAAGACTGAACGAAGGGACGGCATCGCTCATGGCAGGCATGGGCTGGGCTGCATGGGTTCTTTTTATTAATAATTTATCTTGTTCAACCGCTTACCTTTCGTTGAGCGCTTGCTGCATCGTGGGGGTGGCTGGACTTCTATTCTCTCTTTGAAACTTTTTCTTACAACCCCTAACAAATGGAAGGAAGGAGTTTCGTTTCCGCCCACCCCACTCTGTATTAACTACCCTCCCCCCTACCAGACCTCTTCTCTTCTTTTCATCTTCTTCATCAAACCACCCCTAATCCTCCGGGTAAACCCCACCTTATATATAACACTCAACCCTAATACTATTGGTAACACCTCAACAACCCTAATAATAATAAGGA
>Ga0233337_1000038_pt1 | contig 10444 bp, 5 predicted proteins | sample GEONDECOMP229_FD_183614 | JGI IMG/M metagenome (GOLD analysis project Ga0233337, IMG submission 183614) | Leaf litter microbial communities from Shasta-Trinity National Forest, California, United States - GEON-DECOMP-229 | ecosystem: Environmental > Terrestrial > Plant litter > Unclassified... | reverse complement strand
TTAAATTAATAGATCCAAAATTAAATAAAACAATTTTTTTTTTTGGAATCGTCATTGAATATTAAACCACAAACTTATAGCAATAATAATGGAAGACAATAGAACACGTCAAAATCATTTTACAATACCAATAATGAGATGGTATAGCATCTCGATTTCCACGTTACTAAAATAGCATATATTCCATTTTCCACTGTATTTATCTTTCAGGTAATGATAAAAATAACTACGTGATAGTATCAACGACATCTCATCATCATATCGACATCTCATCATCGTGTAGAGCTGCAAAATGATTACATACTAAAATAGTCTTCTTGAAAAGGTGAGTCTAGTACGTTATCTTTTCCCTACTAGAATTCTACTCACCGTGGATATAAGAAGGTTACTACAATAAATGGTCGGTTCCCTAAGCTATCTTTTCTAAGGTGTGCATTAATTTTCTAGATCCTAGACATAAAAATATTCATTTTATTGATATCATTGGTTTTCTTGCAAATTAAACAAATTAACCATATTCTCCGCTAGAGATCTTAACGAATGGGATACATATTGTCCTTTCATTTTGGTATTATTCTATATAAATGTTGGAAGGGAGATTGCACATTTTTAGATATAAGGAGTCTATCACTTGTAACTAAGGTTTCTACATTTTTTTTTTCTTTTCTTCTTTCATTTGATTAGATTTCTCTCCTTTGTGTTCACTTTCTAATGCATAACATGGTGTTCTCCTTGATAGATACATTACAATTTCTCTGAATTATAGCAGTATGCTCTAAATATATCATTTTTCATATGCATGACAAAAAAATTGTCGCACTTTTAGAAAGAATTCCCATGTCATTTTTACAATCTTTGAGTTGCACCTTAATGTAATGTCACCAACAATAAATGAAACCCATAAATCAATGAAGTATGTAAACTTGTTGCGACATGACCAACACACTTTGATTGTAAGGCCCAAGTGTTGAACTTGAGCATTCCAAGTGGCACACCATTACATGAATGGGTTCCATTCTTTAAGATAACATCTCTATAGAGAATGATCAAATATCATTAGGTGAGGATGCTAAAGAGAAATGTAGATATGATTATAGGAATATCCATCAGAGGAAACTATTAGAGGAGTTACAAGGCCATGGTTAATTCATTGAACATGAATCTTGTGCATTGCATGCCATTAGTGGAGCTTGTTTAGTAGTGTTGTGTCACCACAAGAATGTGATAGTGTAGCTCTTTTTTTTACAATAGAAAAATGTTGTTTTTAATCTATTACTTTTAGTTTTACACATAACTAGGAAGCTACATGTGTAGCAAGGTGGTACTTAATATTAGTTCATTTTTAGTATCAATGATAATGTTTTGAATATTTTCAAGCCCTTCCAATTGACTAAATAAATAATAGCATCAAATTCTATGGATGCATACATTTTTTAGTAGGATAGTTGTGCCCCTCCAATGTTTAGTAATTTGGTCATTTACATGGTGATTATGCATTTTTAAAAGCATGTCTTCCGAGATCCCCTAGTACTATTTGTTATTATTATTATAAAACATAATATTTTCAAAATCTGTCCACATAAATCAATTTAACTATATTTCTATAGATGGGGTTTGGTTTTTGTGGGTGTCTTTATTCACTTTAATATATCACCATTAATTACTACCAACATTAGAATAATAGCATTAGATTCAATTAAATTACTATCAGTTTGAGAATAATGGATTTACTTTACTTTATTTTTTTGGAGGCCCATTGATTATTGGTGTTGGCGTTGATGTGGCAAGCATGAGACACTTTTTGTTTTGTTGTCCACTCCATAATATCCTAATCTAATATACATAACTAATTATTAACGTTGTTGTAGAACTTAGTTCTTAATGATACCATAAGAAAGCATGATAATAAAAAGATGTTTTATTAACATATAAGAATAGAAATTTATATATTAATACATCTATAAAATTTGGTATGGATCCAATATGACATCCATAAATTTTAAGCTCTCTAATGGATTCAATAAGTAGCCATTTAAAATTGGATCCATGAGGTTAAGATTGTGGAGAATAATCAAAACCAACATGCTTCCTAGATGAAACAGTATGAAGCCTTACTTAACCAGAGTTAAAACCATTTACATATTCCTATCAACTAAATAAAATAAAGTCTAAGATGAAAGAAACTGTGCAATCTGAGATTTCCAAACATGCCTAAAGACAATATAAGATATTTATAATTAATCCATTCTCTCACAACTTATAATTAATCATTTCTCTTACAAAGGTCTTTATCAAAATTTATATACAGTCATGTCCCCACTACAACTTTGCCAGGAACATGGACTTGGCATCAAAACAACTTAGGTGTTCTTCAAAATTTATGTACAGTTATGTCCCAACCACAACCTGGCTGGGAACATGGACTTGGAATCAAAACTTCCAAAACAAAGACCTCTAAGTTGTTCCTCAGTCACTTTAAGATGGCTTCGTATAATTAAATGCTCACCATCCCTAAAGTTCAACTCTTCCTTATTTTTTTGCAACTTGGAAGAAGTTGAGCTTGTAGAATACCCCTCATACCTCAAAGCGGTTATGTGTGAAAAGTGTAAGATTTATACTTTGTTGTTACTGCAAAAAGAGTCTATCCCGTTAGTGGCAGATTTTAAAAGTCGTTGTCAATGAAGCATGTTCAAACAAAATGTCAAACTACAAGTATTGTAAAACAATCCTTTGACAATTCGAAATTCATTCTTCTCTATAAAAAGCCAAACATGCAATTTGCATCCACTTTGTCGAGATCGATGTTTATAACATAAACCAAGCAAGCTTATTTTGCCTTCGAATTTACCTATGATTAAGTAATCCTTTCATGACTTAAGACACACATATACATAAGTCCTAATGCTATGGCAGAATCTTTCATCCACTGTCATCTTTCTTTAGATTAGTGGTTTTCCAAGGAAGGCCTTACCTTGAAGTTATGATATAATACATCTTTATTTATGGTGCAAATACTAATCTTAGTGACAAAATAAGATTTTGTGGTTGAAAGGTTTGATTCCAGTAGAGACACACTCATATGCATCTGAATACCTACTTCAGTTGCTTTAACCATATTACAGCATAATTGATTTGCATTTAAACAATGGGACTCTTAAGTAACTACTACTAACATCACCTTAAGCAAATGATGGCTTGTATGAAACTTTAAAGAGATAACCATTTTAATAGTCACTGCTGAGATATTATAGGCATTATTCTCGTAATTCTTCAAACACATGTAAAGCGAACATTGTACATGGTGTAATAGATTTCCTTTATTTTATCTGTTTGTATGATTCTAACATACTTTAATTCTTACATGGTATTACATATCCAATTCAGTTCCTGTACAAATGTATGCTTATTGTGGAAGACAAGAAGACGTATACTTATTGGAGGAAAAACACTACCATCTTCGACTAACAATATCAGATTACTCACTGGTTCAACTAAAAGACTAACAATGGATAGATATCCTATAATATCACTTGGCAGTGCTTCCATAAGAATGGATTGGCCTTTCTTAATAAACATAACAACACAAAGGAACCGAGGCTTATCTAGAGGACTTCCTAGATCCACACCCTATCGCTGACGTACCACTTCTAAATGACAGTGGATCTTTAAAGAGAAAACTTGGGTCATGTTTTATACCTGTCACACAAGAATCCTGGCATGGCTATACAAGTATTTTTAGCAAGAGCTTAAACGCCCAGGATCAATCCTCGAGCTTCCCATTAGCATCTAAGTATCCATACATTTGGAGGCCGCTGCTGTTAGTCGTTGTTGAATTGACCGGTGGTCAAAGCGCAGAGGGAAGTCGCATGCTCTTCATCAATCCTTCCATCCCCATGTACAAATTCTGTCATCCCCAACACCAGCACGCAGAGAGAGAGGTTGCATACCCTCTGATTTTACCATGCTCATGAAGGACAATCTAGGGTATCACCACGTAGATAGGGAACCTTGACAACAAAAGCTGCCATTTCCAGAAATGACTTTCCTCTAAATTTTTTCCCCCCCTGTGGAGCAAGAGAGAGAGAGATTTTTTCCTCTCCTCCATTCGATTTGAAACTATTTATAAACAAAGGTAGAATGGTCTACTTCACCTAGGGTGCGCTAGGCGTCCCGTAAATAGTGGCATAAATTTTCGCCGCTAATTTTGTTTCAGACCTGTCCGCCCTAAATTTTCCATTAAGGGAATTAATCTGCCGTTAAGGAATTAATTTGGAGGCAAAAATTTTCCCCTCACTGACATCAAACAACGTCCTGTCTTTTAGATGTCCAAATTTTTGCCTAGGTCTTTTGCCACACCATATGCCTAACACCAATGTGCTCACGCAGAAATCGCTTGCCTAACAACATTGTGCTCCCACAACATTTATGACTAACACCAATGTGCTCACACGGGAATCACTTGCCTAACACCATGGTGCTCCTACGGCATTCAAAATTTTAATTTTTTTTGTATTTAGTATAAATTCTAACCTTGATTTTTTTTGCAACGCACACTCCTTGGTGCTTAGCATGACTTTACTGTCACTGTCCCGACTTGTGAATTGCATACAGGGTCACTCAAAGCATTCATTTATAACCCAAAAATTCAATAATAGATATGCATCGATTTTAATTCGTCATTCACGAGTTATATACCCCTGTAAATTCATCTGAAAAATTACTCCTTACTCCTTTTTGAGTAATTGAGCACAACTTACATACACAGGAGGATTTATATACCATGATGTACGTCTATTGTAGCAATGGTCATAATCTTGGTGAAGCCTCATTATCCACGATAGCAAATATTTTTCTAACAGTGAACTCTGACTGATAGTGTTCCTCGCATATCCTGCCATGTTAGCATATAACTTTATACAACATTCACCAACTTAGTTATCAATATATTTGGGTAATCAAATCCCTATAAGCTCTTAAAATGCCAATCTCACTATGCCCCAAGCAAAAATAATGCTATCAAATTATCAATGGCTTTAATCCCAAGATTACCAACAAGACTCTTCAATCTAGCTATCGGATCAACTTTAGGGTTCTTACTTGAATCTACAAATAGACAAACGATATCAATACGCATCCCTTCAAACAAATAGTCTACTAGATCAATACCCAAAATGAAAATACCATCCATGAGCTAATCAAAACATAACATAGTTCAAAATCCAACTCTGACCCAAGCACAAGAATCCAATTCTAGAACATTTGCCAATAAGAGCATGATTCTAAGAATTCATTTACTTAGCAGGTATAAAGGTGGTACTTGTAACTATACCAAGACCTTTTAGTATGTTTAACGTCATTCACCAATATCCAAAATAGCCCTACCATGATCTGCACGAATCAGGAATTAAATTTGTCAATTAATCTCTTTAAGAATTTTAACGCTCAATCCAGCACTATCATGAACATAAAGAGATAGTGCTTGACTTGTATATATATATATATATATGTCACAACCAATAAGGTTTAACACACAAAAAATTCAATACCTCTATTAATGGATTTATGACCACAAATCATTACCAACTTCCATCCTTCATTTTCCTACCATGTCAAACCTTATTTAATCCTTCAATCAATCCTTAGTATTCAAATCACAAGAGAGGAGGAAAATGCCAAAGGGAAGTTCACCAATAACCAGATTTCAATTTGTAAAATTTTCAGCAATCAACCACAAAACAAATTCAGAATTGATGCCTATGTCATCGATTTAATTTGGATACCAATTAAGGGTCTAAATATTCAACCAAAAGGTGAGCAGCAATCCAATGTGATTCAACCAAAATTCCCATAGGCAGTGAACTCAGATCTGTAGCAAATGATACCATTGTTAAGTGCAAGGTTGTTGAAGGACCGATGACATTCACTTTCAAGATTTATGTACTCGATGATTTAAAAGCAATTCTTCAACAATGTTAAAGCGCAAAGAGATTTGACAGGAAACAAGCCTTCCAAGGTAAGATAAGCCTAGTTTCAGATGTATGACTTGGTTGTCATTTAACCACCAAAATGTTACAATGCGTGGATCAAGTAACGAGAGTTTATGTCAATAAACTAGGATATAATATTTGCATCTTGTTTTTCATCAAAATAGTTAACTAGAATCTTAGGCTTGTTGAATAATTACAAATATAGGACAACTGAGGATTAGAGTATACCGAAATGCTTTAAACAGTGACTTCCAAATACAGGAAATATCCGCCAAGACTTGTGTTGAATACGCAAGTTTTAGCATAGCTACCACTTTGCGAGTTCTTATCCTCTTGCTTAAACCATTTAATTATACGTAAAAGTTTGCGGCGCACATTTTTAGAGAGTTTCCAGGGGTAACACAGTTATTCCTAAGTCATCAATCAAGCTCCCATTTTATAGCTACCTTGCTATCCCAAAGGGATTTAGGCAAGTTGTGGATGTATATCTGCATCTACACATATCTAACCATATTTCCTTACACAATAATATTTCTAGGACTTGGGAGTATACTCTCCTGAGCCACTTAGCTTAGGTCTAGAGAACTTATAATCAATACTTGAATCTCATTAGGTCTTTAGCAGTACTACATTCCATTAGGTAACCCTCTCAAAGCCATACCTATTACAAAAATATTATTTTTCCACATGGAATTCCAAAAATCATACATCATTTTGTTTATAATAATCTAGTTCCTATATTATTATGGTAGAGTTACTATAGTTCCTTCACCGACCGTGAGTTTTGTCTTGAAACACTCTTGTACCTTGCCAAGAATTTTTCTCATGCAATCTAAATAAAGATACAATGATCACATTAACCATTCATAAATATTTTCGAAAGAAAATAAAGGAAATAACCAGATACCTCTGCACTTATGTCGTTGGCCTAACGTGGAAGTGGGAAAGGCAATGGCCCTTTTTATTGTGATCTTAAGATGTTCCTCCTTATCCTGCACAACTACATGGTTAATTAAACATTTGCATTTGGTACAACTTAAAGTACCTGGATTGTCGAACAATGTGGACTTGTTTTCTGTCATCACAGAGCAAAACTCAATCGTTAGTTCCTAAAACGAAATATGCGGAATTAATTTGAGCCCAAATAGGCCCTAGCATTCAACTCTCGCTCTGATACCATATGTAGTGTCCCTATAAAACCTTAACTTAAATGAGGAAAGAAAATGGGGAAAAATATTGCCTTGGAATTTTTCATTAAACTAAAATAAATGACAAGCTAAGTTACAACTATAATGTTAAGCTCGTCCTTAATAAAATCAGCGTATTCATATATATATCTTGCATAGATGGTTGTAAGATCATCCACCACCATAGGCTTAAGTTCTTACACATGTGCCACACCTCAAAGCCATTATGGATGAAAATGTAAAGGGGTAACGTTTTCTTTGTTTCACTGTTACTACAACAGTGAGTCAATCATTGTAACCGCCTATTAATAATAACAGAATTTGCTTCTTAATGAAGGGCAACTGGAACTTTTCAATACAACAGCCTTATTAATTACTCATATCGCATGCATCTATAAATTCTTAATCTATGGTGGTGGCCTTTATTACCCTTCTAAGGCAAAACCCATACACGCGAATTATTTGTAACTGTGGATATGACGAAACGATTGTATTATTATAGGTACATTTAACTTATATTCAGTAAAGGAAAACATTTCAAGTAAATACTTTCTTCTCCGCAACTCAACCACATTAAAATTAAGTTTACGTGACATTATAATACCACTTGTAACCCAAAAGGTATAAAATCTAAAACATAGGAAGCTAAAGCACACAAATGCTGAAGAGGCTCCTGTTTTCTCCTAACATGCATCTTATGTGAGTTTACAAGGAACTTTTTATATCCCATCTCCTGATTTATGCATACACAACCATTATTTCTACAGCATTACTTAGTTCGTATATGATACGGTTTAATGCAATTTGCAAGAACAACACTGCTATGATCAAAGGCGGAGTTTCTTGGTTAGTATAAGATGCTGTTTAATGTAATTTGTAGAAACAACAATTCTATAACCCAAAATGTCAATGGCGAAAATAGGCATCAAAATGAAAACCTATAACTTGGTTCGTATAAGATACTGTTAAATGCAATCTGTAGAGATAACACTGCTATAACTCATAATGTCAATGGCGAAAATAAGCATGAAAACATAAACCATAAGAAAAACACATATGTACGTGGTTACCCCGACCTTGGGGTTACATCCACGAAAACTAGTTGCCTTCTTTACTTCTTTATTAAGGTTCAACCTTTGAATGTAGTATACAATCCACATCATACCAGATGTGTTAACTCCCTTCACGTTTTTCTCAGAAACAAAGAAACTTTTACATTTTCGTCCAAGGCCCCCTATAACCCTAGGGTACACATAGGAGGACTTTGGGTAAGCATGCACAATAAACATGTATACATATCCATAGTTATTAAAAAGGTGTAACCTTGTAATATAAGGTTCTTTTCCTCACTTCTAAATCATTAAAATTTTGAGCTTTTAGCTAATGCTTGGTTCCGCTCTCCTTTAAAGGGTTAGTAAGTATAATTCGACACTTTCTTCCTTTGCAACTATTTCCAGCACATCCGGATCTGCTAATGAACTACAGTAGGACTCGGATCTACCTAAGTTCCAACCCTAAACCTTTTGGACATGGGTGAAAATAAAGTAGAGCTGGATATTATTAAAAAAAAAGGTTTAAGAACGTTGTACACTAGACTGACAGACATGGGCCAGTACTTACTGATCCCACCGCAGTGTTGGATCGCCACTCCAGACAATCACGTAAATTTTCATCAGACGCATTTATGGTTTAACTAGAGTCTAAAATGAAGAATGAGGTGCACAACCTGGGTTACCAGATTGTCACAATCAGCCCCAAATCGTGACTATGGATTATCTTTTTGGACCTGCAACATAGTCCTGGGTACAACCGTGGCCATGACAGGTCAACATTTAAAATAAAACATGCAGTCCTCCCAAAAACCCTTCTGCTCAGTCAACCGTAAAAAAAATAAAACAAAGGGGTAGATTGCCTCTACTCGTCGGCTGTCATCCAGTCAAAGGAGATATATCAAAACACAGGGAAAACGACTCTCTATGCATCCTGAGAGAAAACCAGAAACATAACACAAATAGAGTTTCACTTTCAGGAGAACAAGGATCGCTTGTTCATGAAAACGACCAAAGGAGTTTAGCTCTCCTCTCTCCTTAAAATGATCTATAGGCAGGGTTATAGGAACACAGATCTTGAAACCGAAGACTAAAATCAGTAAGGGAGATGGGAAAGGGTTTAGAACAACCCACTTTCCAAGGTAGATCGCAGCATGTTCCAGAAAAAATTAACAAAGAGTCCATTAGGTTTGGATCTATCTCCATTCGGTCTATCTCACAAACTTCAACTAAAAGACTAACACTGGATCGAGATCCTATAATATCGCTTGGCAGTGCTTCCACAAGAATGGATTGGCCTTTCTTAATAAACATAACAACACAAAGGAACCGAGGCTTATCTAGAGGACTTCCTAGATCCACACCCTATCGCAGACGTACCACTTCTAAATGACATTGGATCTTTAAAGAGAAAACTTGGGTCATGGTTTATACCTCTCACACAAGAATCCTGGCATGGCTATACAAGTATTTTCAGCAAGAGCTTAAACGCCCAGGATCAATCCTTGAGCTTCCCATTAGCATCTAAGTATGCATACCCTTGGAGACTGCTGCTGTTAGTCGTTGTTGAATTGACTGGCGGTCAAAGCGCAGAGGGAAGTCGCATGCTCTTCATCAATCCTTCCATCCCCAGCTACAAATTCTGGCATCCCCAATACCAGCACGTAGAGAGAGAGGTTGCATACCCTCTAATTTTTCCACGCTCATGAAGGAAAATCTAGGGTATCACCACGTAGACAGGGAACCTTGACAACGAAAGATGCCATTGCCAGAGATGATTTTCCTCTGAATCCCCCCCGGCCGAGCGAGAGAGAGAGATTTTGTCGTCTCCTCGATTCGATTTGAAACTATTCATAAACAAAGGTACAATGGTCTACTTCACCTAGGGTGTGCGAGGCATCCTGTAAATCGTGGCATAAATTTTCTCCACTAATTTTGTTTCAGACCTGTCCGCCCTAAATTCGTCGTTAAGGGAATTAAGCTGCCATTAAGGAATTAATTTGGAGGCATAAGTTCAGCCGCAATTGACCGCCAAAATAATTCTTTTAATAAATGTACCAGTTTTTTAATGAAATTTAGTGTGGTGCGTGCTTATGGAAATAAAACCATAGTTTTTTTTAAGGACAAATATCCTTATCACCGTTTTTATAAGTTCTTTTCATAAGGATTATTCTCATGAAATTTCACATAAGGGTTTTCTCTATAAGTAACCTTAAATGTT
>Ga0233337_1000037_pt1 | contig 10511 bp, 6 predicted proteins | sample GEONDECOMP229_FD_183614 | JGI IMG/M metagenome (GOLD analysis project Ga0233337, IMG submission 183614) | Leaf litter microbial communities from Shasta-Trinity National Forest, California, United States - GEON-DECOMP-229 | ecosystem: Environmental > Terrestrial > Plant litter > Unclassified... | reverse complement strand
CAAATAACATCAGACTAATGGAAGGACGTAGATATGGCAATTGATTCTGTTACTACTAAACAACCTCTCAACCTAGTAGTTCATGACTTTCCTTATCCCGATGAGGAGATATAGTAGAGATTATAGTAATATATTATATATAATATATAAACCAGCACTGCAGAAGCCATTCACTGAAACCATTCACTGAAGCCATTATTACACCCACCGCGCATAGAAGCCGTGCACTGCACGCGCATAGTCTCTTTTCCGGGATATGCAGTAAAACCTCTCACTCTCTGGGCCAGTGTGGGTGTTCCTTATTATTTCTCCAGGTATGTTGGGAACATGGGTAACTTATCCTCGTCGTCAGTTGGAAACGTGGCCATTTACTCTACAGGTGCCCAGGCCATAAGTTGGTGGCTTGTGGGACTACGATTACTTAGTTCAGGAATAAAACCCCTTATGGTGGTCGGGAGCGGTTCGTCTCCAAAGTACTTATTGGTGGGGGAGCACCCTTTCACCTCACCTTTGTTTAATATGCCACGGAGACTTTAGAACCTTATTATTCTAGTCTTTTGACACCCAACCCTTCCTTCCCTTATTATAATAAAGAAGGGCAGGACTGCCTTTCAGGACCTGTGCCTTCTCTCTATTGCTGCCCGCCTTTTCTCGACCTTGATAATACCGTGGCATAACGCTTCGCTTTACAAGAGCACCTTACCAAATGCCCCTTGTTATTAAAGCCCCTTATCTAAAAAGTTATGTGTGGTTTAACATGTGAGGGTACTAGGGCTCCTTTGTGAGTATGCAGCTCCAATAACGCGCAATTAAGTGTCAGCTGTTCTATATATCCTTGCCTTCCTTCTTAGGTCGTTGGGCAAGCGGCTCGTACTCTCTCTCTCCTTGCCCCTCGCTTGATAGAACTATCCTTACCATAAACACTCCTATCAACCATAAAAGTTCAGTGCTTTTCGACTTATTCATCTGTTGCATGTGTTTGTAACGAGGACTTCATATTACTTTTTAAAGAGTAACGAGCTTCGGCGATATGGCTTTTGTTCATAAAGAAAAATAAATTATTACCCCTGGATCCGGGGGTGTAATTTTTGTGCCTAAATGGGGTCCTCTTGGCTCTGCCCAGAGCACTACCTCACTCTAGCCTGGCCCTTTGTCAGTTGACATGGGTTGTTGGCATCATCTTCCACTGCGTTTGATAAATTTATTGATCTTTTAGACAAGTCAATTAATGGCAGCATTTCACTTCGTACCTCCCTCCATCCATCCCATCGTCCTAGGGTGACGGGAGTAGCAAGTGATAGAACAGGTAGCATGCACTTCAGTAAGGGTAAGGGTCCGGTCTAATCCCGACCCGAAAAGAGAAGGGATAGTGCACATTAGCCATGAAACTACTCCATCAAGTGTGACTAGGTTAAACAGGTTTAGTGCCTAAGGTGGGTAATAAGTGTGGAACCAATTAGTGAATAGTGCCTCCCGTAAAAGAAGGTGTTACTGGCTTCCTTCATAAATAGGTCAAATCCATAGGTTATTGGGTGAAAGCAGTAAGCTAAGGTAAAGTCTAGAACCAGGTGGATGCTCGTAAGTAATAGATACGCGGTACCCCAAAAGTGAGGCACGGAGTGGTACCTGGAATAACTCATGAGGCAAGGGGCGTAGCGTAAAGGGTTCATAGCATGCGATGCCTGGCTTCAATACAACTGTTTAGATGCTTAGCTCAAAATTATACTTTCATTTAGCTAACTACCCGATGTGAGGGATCCTCTAAGCCACACACGTTCTCTACGAACTTACCACTAGCCCTATAACCTCGGCCCTACAACTCACACTTACAACGCTTACGGAAAAACTACGTTCATACATTTGATTCAAGGAAATATCCATCGCAATCTGACAATTTCATTTTTTTTACGAGTTGCTTAGCCTATTGTGTTGTATAATATAATATATAATGGACGCTCATAAATTTACACATATTATAAAAGGGAACGCACAAAAATACTCTGCTCCGCCCCCCCTGAAACCCACGCGACTTAATGAAAGACATGCTTTTTCGTCTTATGCTCCCTCATTTAATGCACGAATGGATGCCACTAGATTTTATAGATTGATCAATCAAGGCAGGCAAGATAGTTGCTTTTTATTATATAACAGAAAACAGTCACATTTCACATTTTTTTTTATTATTTATTTACTAATTTAACCTTTTCAGAAACTTTATATATTGATTTCACGGGATGCTTTCTTTGGCCGATGCGTGGGCATACGAAGATTGAATATGAAGCTGCTTGGGGATACTATACTGGGCGTAGTTGCTTTGATACGTAGCTACGAGGAAATACCCGCTATATACATTTTGACCATCCACGCCACGTGGGCGTTATATTTGGCTAGACTCTCCGGACCAGAACTTTTTGAATAGCATAAGCTAACTTTGATAAAAGAATTTTTGTAACGTAATACCACCCCTTAAGAACAATGGACGGGCAGCTACTTTACTGCTGATCGAGCCTATTTTGGTGTTGTATAATATAGTATATAATGGGAGCCCATAAATTGACATCTTACAAGAAAGGTGTTTCAACCACTGAAGAACCATCTTACAATATAGGCGTACCCGGCATTCCCACAGATCACGTACCCTTAATTACCTGCCGTTTTCATCCGCATCCACGCATTTCCGTTTTAAGTCCGCACCAGCCAGCATCTTCCAAGAGGAGGGGTTACAACTTATTAAGTATTCTAGAGAGCAGAGTTAACACTGATGAGTATTTTATTTTTGGGGGGGGAAAGTTACAAATAAATGGTATTCTGGAGAGGCAAGGTTATTAAATTGATTGGAAACATCCTTCAGGGGTCAGGCGGTCCACCCGGGCAGAAGACTAATGAAAAGCCCGACGACACCTATAAAATCGCGTAAAGCAACTGCTCAGATCACTCACACATTCCTATATATAAAGGAAGGCTTTAAATTCCAAAGTCAAGAGTGCATCTTTGTGGGATATCTTGATGGTGTTAAGGGGTAAAGACTGCTAAACTTTTTTACTTTAAAGCTATTCATTGACAGGAATGTAAAATTGGCCCCTTGCATGCAGCTGAGTAATAACCTACTACAGATCCAGTTCTTGCTGATGCATATATCACTGATGCCTCTTCAATTGCCTCAGATGAGATTTAATATCTATATGAAGAAAAGGACTCGCTCTCAGTTTCAAAGTGCTCCACAGGCACTCGCTGCTACAGAGCCTTTGACGCCCATCCACTGTTACATGGTCATTGCTGCAGATCCACAGACTTATATGGAAGCTGCAGTAAAAATCCAGATTGGGAGGCTGCCATGGATGAGGAGTATAATGAAGACCCAAACTTGGGAGCTGGTTCCCCTTTCCCCTTGCAGAAAACTTGTTCGGTGCGCAAGTGTATTATTTTTTAAACAAAGTTGGAAGCAAATGGATTCCAACTTGTTGTCCCAAGGTTTTTCTCACTGTAATTCAGATCCTAATGTTTACATACTACGACAGGATGATTATCTCTTGTTTGTAGTTATTATTTTTGTAGATGACTTACTGATCACAGGCAGCTCACAGTCATCTATTGCTGCAGTAAAATATGCCTTGCATGACAGGTTTTCCAGAATTTATTTGGGGCTGCTGCACTACTTTATAGGTCTTTAGATGCCGCCAATAGACAATGCCAGTTGTCATAGCCCGAAGTCATAGCAGCCAATCATATAAAGGAGGTGTAATCCCCTAGAGCAGCCATACATAGAACTACCTCTACCCTCGAACCTACATAACCTAAGATCTTTTAAATTGAACCTCGTATTGGGACGTTATATAAATGAAAGTAGAAAGCTAATTTATCATCTCTGTATTAAGCTATGAGTACGTGAGCTGTTATTTATCTTTCGGATAGGGCTGGCTATGTTAGGTGGTGGCTAGTTCAAGGGTAGAGGTTGTAGGGTTGAGTGTAAAGAACAGGGTTCTTATCTTTTCTTTTTTTTCCTTCCAATGGTCCAGTGTTAGGGGGTTTTACTATATAGGGTATCCAATTAAGGAAGAGCTTTTTCCGCCGCTCTTTCCCTTTTGCCTGCAATTAATAAATATAATAAGCAGCGATGTTCCTGCTACAAAATATAAAGCAAAAGATTCAATCCTGCCAATTATAGATAAAGTTCATGAAATGCCAATTTTTAGAAAGTTATATAAAGTTCATTTGAGTACTTCCTCCCATTGATGACGACTATACTCCTGTGTGAACCCCAAGAATATTTATATATATATATATAAATAGTGAATGCTTTGTTCCAAGCAAACTATAGTGCCTGCGTCGAGCCTGGCCGTGAATCAATATCTCAATAAATTGGATCAAACAGAAGGTTAACTGTGTCCTTTTGTTTCATTGTGCGCTGTAGGTGTAACTGTGTATGTGCCCAACCACCTCCTTCCATTTTTGTTTGTCCCACGCAAGCAAATTGCTAACGCGCTGTGCGCCTGTAATTTAGATACTGTATATCCATTGAATCAATCAGTTTCCGGTGCCACCACCTCTATCTTACTGTCACTCCCTTACTATTGTTTGTTAATGCAACTATGTTTCTGGGGCTTACTCTAAAGGGTGAATCGTAAGTAACGCACTATCAAAAATTGAGCAACTATGGTATCTAATGCTGTCGATCCAAGAGTCGGTTCACTGGCCAGGTTTCAGTAACAGCCATACCCATAGGCAACAATCAAGTAGCCTTTCAGATAGAGCTCTCTTTTATGCGAGAACTCTTCTCATTTCTTTAAAAATAACTACCGTGCATGAACTATAGTAGCGGTAGTACCCATTGTACGTGAACAGTTGCCCAGTTCAACGTGGACCTATCCGTGAACTTACTCCATGAACTATATATATGTGCATTAAACTCTAATACGTGCCCAGTAAGTTGTTAGTGCCCACCAGATTGGAGCAAAGGCGGCGAATAAATAAAGAAGGAGGCAGGCTGGGTCAATAGCTTGTGGAGGAAAAGTTATAGTGAAGAAGGGTAGTGCTATGGGCAGAGCCAAGAGGAACCCGGACACCAAATTGTCGAAGCCGGTAATCCCATTGAGGCACAACAATGATATCGCCAAGGAGTGAAGTATTACGTTTTCTTATTTATTTGCACAAAATGAAATATTATGATATTTCACAGCGGCATTATCCACTGAGCCAATCACGCCGTCGGCATGTGGCCCAGGTTTTGGTTGGGTTGTATTTGTATCCGCTCGCGGAGCCGTAAGCAAAATATCATACAACATCCTATACTGGGAATACACCAGGTCCAACTGCTGGGCCCTTATGATGGCCTGTTCCTCAGTTGTGACTCCTTAAAGTGCTTCGTCTTTGTTAGATCTGTAAAATGAAATGTCGCCAGGAACGGCAACGTTTTTGTATCGCAAATGTATTCCAACTTCCAGGAGCTAGGCTAGCATATCCTGAGAATTTTTGCGTTAACGAAGTAATTAGCTGGAGTATAAGTAAAGTACCGGGCGCGAAAGGTGTTTTATTTGATAACCAAGGTTGTAAGTATAACCCGGTGGAATCCGCACGGCGAGAAGGCTACACTGATCATGCTTCCCATTCCGGGAAAGGGCATGCTTACCTGAGGCATACTAGAGCTTGGGAGAGCTCCAGTTCCTACAAAGGGCACAGATAAAGGGTGTGTCCACCTCCAAATGGAACGTATTGAAGGGGGTTTACAAGCTTCCTGCCGGAGTGTTCAAATTTGGCAATGTAAAAGGATTGCTAGCAGCCGTGTGTGTCATCCCAGCCGACGGCATCCCGAAAGAGAAAGGGTTGCTACCCTGAGAAACGACGCCGAATTTACTCCTCCACTATGAGGAGTTAAAACTGAGGGGAAGGTTTCTACCAAAGATACTCTGAAGACAGAGGGTAGCAAACTATAAGCTATAATACTAAAGACTGCGGGGTTTACTCCTCCCATGGGAGCACTATAAGCAGGAGAGCATGGGTGCCCCTAGCCCCTGAACTACCATCAGCTTTACTCATGTGGACCCAATGGTATAACGGATCGGACTGTGCAGTGTTACTTTGATTACCAAAGTTCCTGTTATGAAAGAACGATGGACTCTGATAACTAGTGGAAGGTAAGCTAAAATCGACAACAGCCGCACGGTCTGTCAGGTCCTCAATCTAAACTGGGCCAATATTTTATGAAATGGGAAGGGATGGGCCTATACTTGTTGTTTAACTCAATGTGATATTGTCAGGACCTATTAAATACCCTTTCTCTTAGATAGAGTTTGTCAGAGTTACTAATTTATTCCGCTCTGTCTTCTTCTTCTGTGGAATTGTTTAAAAATAAAACGGTTATCTTCGTCAGACCTATGGGGGGGGAGAGTCAGGGTTATCCAGCCTGCGCCTCCTTTAAGGCAACTCCGAACTCTCTGGCGAGAGACCTATAGTTTGGACCTACGGAGAGGTTGGTAAGCCACTTTGACTCAGACAAAAGAAATACAAAGGAAACTTAAAATGTAATGTTTAAAACAACCAAACTCACGGCTATGTTAGGTGCTGTATGTGCAGCTACGTATAGTGCTCTATGTGCTAGTGAAAAAAAGGACTTTCTTTACGTGTAGCTCAATTTTTCCCCTCTAGTGGTATGGGAATCAGGATAACAAGGGACTACTCAGGCTATGGGGCATGATTTGAAGATCCTTCCTTTTGGGGGAAGCACATGTCTATGAAGCGCGAAGCGTTAAAGCCAAGGGAGAAGGAGGAACGCGAAAGAAAGGAAAGGGATAGTCAGTAAAAGAAGCCGCTGTAAAGCTCTTCGTCGGAAGGCTTCTTCGATAGAAGCAGTAGAGGAGTAAAGCAGGTAGGGCAGTCACATACAGCATAAATGGAGGACGTGGAAAATAAATAGAAAATAGAAGATCTTTTCGCGACCCCAAAGGCCCATCAGCTAGCTTGTCTACAATTGGCAATGGCCAATAATATCTCAAATGATCGCTTCGCCTGCCTCAAGGAAGGGTAATTATAGCTATCACGCCATAACCCGCATCATTCTCGCTAGCGCGCGCCATACCCATGCCTCGCTTACACTTGCCTTATTGTTCGGTAATATAACTGCTTGCCCCCAAACAAAGCATCCCATCTGGTTCCGCTAAGGCATCGCTTGAGGGTCTCTACCAACACAACTGGGATGGATGATGGACCGCCGCCCCACCCTTTAAGGATATTGGAAATAATCTCATCAATAAGTATTCAGTGCAGCCTCTTTATTACTGTCACACCCTTACTAGCGTGCAACTATTTGGGGGGATAATTGCAAACCAAACAGGTGCATTGTAAGTAACGCATTATAATAAATCAAATAGAGTAGCATGTGTTCCGTAGGGTGAGTTCGAGGTCGAGGTATGGCTGCTATGGTTAGGTCTCCTGGTTAGGCCTCATTCGTCCGCCCGTGGTAACCTATATATAATATTTTTTAGTCCTGGGACCACCCCCCCCATATCTGTAGATGTTATTAGTAAATAAAACCAATAAATAAGTCGATATCTAACTAAATCAGCCCGCCTGGCTTCCACCCACTAGAAATAAAATTCTAGCCGGCAAAGGAAGGATCAAGGCGCTGAACCAAAAAGAAATGAATCCATTTAACGCTAGGAAGGTTGTGACTGTAAAGGAGAGGTAGGTTATACCGGTTAGTGATTGATTGCTTTATAGCCCCTTCCGAGAGAAGCGATCCCACCGGAAACAGGCAACTTATCCCGAATGCCACATCCACCAAACACCGCAAGAAGCTATGGCACCAGCAAGGGGACACCCCACATAGCCCACTGAATGATATAGCCACAGCCCACCTACAAGCCAGACATCATAAGCACACCCACCAGGAGTAATAATGCCATTTAAGGTAGTTTAACTAGAGGAGATCCCCAGGAGCCAGTGGTGTCGATTACCGGTTGTTGCCAATAAATAGCCAGTGTATCATCGCCAGTCACATTGTCATAGGGTCCCCCTTGCCATACAGCCAATACTCGTGCATATCTACATTTTACTTTTCCATTGTAATTTGTAATCTGAAGGTGCAATCTGATGATGAATATAAAATGGGTAAAAATATTGCTATGAGGTTTAGTGGGCTTCTTGAGCTGGCTGGTCATAGAGTTTATAGATAGCCGCCCATTACCAATACCTGGGAGACCATAAGAGGAGCAAGGGGAATAATCAATGCGAATAATCCAAACAGTTGATGCCAAGTATCAATGCCAGATAGGTTCGATCCCAGTGTTTATGTTTATGCTTAGCTTTCTTTCTACTTGAATTGATCTCACATATCCCTGTTATCTACCCTAAAAACTATTCCCTTTTTATTTCCACCTCTAGCTTATCATTGCCGGGAGCCAGTCCCATATGTATTTATGTACTAAATCCTGGTATTACATTTTTGTATTCCATGCCAGGAGTCAATGTATTCTTGTACGTTGTTTTGGAACCGATAGAGCATTTATTCTTGGATGTCTTATTTTAGGTTTTGGAGATGCCTTTTGGTACGGAACCATGTGAGGAATATGGATATAATATAATATATAACGCATATTGCCGCACCTAAACTAAAGGGTAACCTTCATTTATTGGATACTTGGCTGCTGGGCTACTCTACTCTATGATACTATACTTGGATACACTAGGACACTTGTATAGGTAGGCTACCCGGATCTATTTGCTGATCCAATCCGATTGGCTAATACACAGATAAGGAGCCTAATCAATGGGCCTACTCAATGGGGGCTACTCTATCTGGCGATCCAAGAGGTTGATGCTTTTACTTGATCCCAAGAGATTATACAAGTTTTGATGCTTTTATTTAAATGCTGTCAATACAAGTGTTGTTTATGCTGGTAGGATATCTCAATAGGATAGATGTACTGCATGCTTATACTTTATGTTGATACTTGATCTGATACTCAATCGGGCTACTCTCCACGGAGCTACAGGTCACAGGAGCCTAATACACAGGGAGATAAATAATACACAGGGCCTAATAGGAGGAGACTTAATACTATAGCTACTGAGGAAGGAGTATTCATCGAAGCTACACGTATAAATACATATATTATGAGTTAATTAGCTTACACAATGCATGAGGTTACACGATGAAGGTTACACAATAGAGGTTAGGTTATACATATTCACGTTTTAAACGGGGCGAACAGCAGCAGGGAAGTTATGAACTGCTGTTTCAAATATGTTGTTGGAAACTGAGGGACTAACTATGAGTTAGTAAATTACTATACATAAGGGGGTCGGGGGAGTCCGGGAAGGACGGACACTCGATCGTTTAGGCGGGCTTTAGCGAGAAACAAAGTGCTGGATTTCATGCTTTTTAGCTACCACCCCACCTTACTTTCCCCCTCTATATACCTATATGTATCGATATCTATATATGCTTAGCAACCAAGGTATGATCAATCAATGCGATATCTGTAAATCCATCTATATCTTCGATATGTCTGTCACCGACCTCCTCGTTACTTCTCTTCTGGTCTAACTTTACTTGGTTTTATTCCTCCCACCCTTGCTTCCTTGCTTGCTTTTTTTTCTTTTCTATTCAGTACAACTTTATGCCCCGGGCTTCCATCCTTCCAAGATTGGTCTGGCAGTATTTTATCAATGAGGGCAATAAGAAAAGTAGTGTGGGTAGCTTTCCTTTCATCCAACATAAAGTTTATTAAAATAAGATATTAAAGGGTAAATACAAATGAATACTAAAAGTGTCACTTAACCCCAGATTTGGTAAAACAAGTGTTTTTTTTCAAACGCCCGTCCAACAATGTATCCATTATCTATCTTCTTTTGAAGCCCATACAAAGCTCTAAATTTAAGTAACTGAGCCATTATCAAAGGGGTCGTGAATACGCCAACGTCAGGTTGTTGGTTGCTGTAAGTCCCACTTCAAAAGCCTTCTGGCTTCAAAAGGTAATACGACTGGTCAAAGTGCGTACGTACCCAACAGCCAATCACGTAAGTAAAGAAGGGCGGTTAACACGTTGTTGGTAGGTCAATTTAAATAATGCTGGATAGGCTAAAGTTCCTAGAATGTGAAAAGTTCCAACCCGACTTAGTCCAAAATCTAAAAGTGAAGGTCTGTGAGCCTGGCCTGATTTGAAAGGGTAATAAAAAGAACACACGGTGGGTAGCAGGCACTTTATTTTAAGCAAGCATCTAAAGATCGTAGCAATGCTTTCTGTCTTCATTCATAAATTGTATGGGTTGGTTTCCTAAGGTTTGTAATTACTAGTGAACTGTGGAACGATGGGCCTTATTTATCTTCCCCGGCCATTTATGTGGTCCTTCTCCTTCTCTCATATGAGGGGGCTTATATAATATCGTCTGTTGGCAACTTGGCCGCAATGGAGTTTGGGGAATGGGTGGGCTTGTTGTTATGGCTCTTGTAGTTCTCAATCGAGGAAGGATAATCAATTGAGTCTAGAGATAAGCCAGCTATCGGGCAGTTCTAA
>Ga0233337_1000031_pt1 | contig 10777 bp, 12 predicted proteins | sample GEONDECOMP229_FD_183614 | JGI IMG/M metagenome (GOLD analysis project Ga0233337, IMG submission 183614) | Leaf litter microbial communities from Shasta-Trinity National Forest, California, United States - GEON-DECOMP-229 | ecosystem: Environmental > Terrestrial > Plant litter > Unclassified... | reverse complement strand
ATACTAGACAAACTAATTTTTTTTCTTAATACTAGACAAACTAAGTAGCTAGCAGGCTTGCCAGAGCTAGTTTTACTGGCTTGTAAATTTAGATCAGGTTAAATACTTATTTTTGTTAGATGAAGGTACATAAAGAGTTTAAGATGGGAAAAGTTACCAAACTTTTATTATCCTTCCAAGGAGGTCCAAGATTTACACCAGATGTACTGAAACTTCAACCCTCTTAAAAATCCTAGCTCACGATAGGTAATCTCTAAGTTCCGTTTTGCAACATTTATCCTTTCTTCCAATAAGAGTTGATTTGTTTAATCTATTTTGGTTGGAGTAGATTACAGACCTCAAAGAGTGCTTAAATAATTGTATGTTAAGTGATTTTATTTTAGTAATGGGAACAGTATGTAATGGTAGTTTGCGATATGGTGGAATGGCATGTAGCAGATTGTGCATTGTATTTAATAGACTTTGTTTCTTTATTCAATCAATCCGATCCGTTGATCATTTGTTGATATCGGTATGATCAAATCACTAAGACATACCAACTTTAAAGGTAGTCTTTTGAAGAAGGTATTATATGCTAGGATTCCCATGTCTACCTCTCAAATTTGCTTTGCAAGAAATGCCCATAAAAAGTGCTTTTAAGGTAAATGTCATCATCCCCTTTAGATCTAGTGAAGCCATGGTACTGTGCTCTACAACCCAGTATGAGGGAGATGTTGTCACAAGCGTGACGTAACACTACACCAACATGTCCGCTAAAAAGAAAAAGAAAAAGAATAAAGATACAAAAATTGCGTGCATAATTTATCAAATAATAAGAACCAAATGAAAAGTAATTAAAAAATCCATGTTAAACCTGGATTTATCGAATACCAAAGGGATCAAAATTTTGCGCTGTAAAAAATTTACACCTCAAGAAATTGGATCCCTCTCGGTGCTTTGTAGATCCGGGTTTAAGATGGATCTATGTTGGTCTATAACATTGTACATCCTGCAAATCTGTGGCAAATAATTGCTTCTATGTAACACCGCATCTTATAGCTTTACTCAAATTTTCCTGCATGATTCTTAATCTAAGAACAATAACTAAATGTAAAAGACAATGTGTATTTTCCAAGGGACATGTCTTAATTATCATGTGTGTTTTTAACTACTCTAGATGTTAATTTTATATAAACTTTAACGATATTTTAAAAAACATTTCAAGAACATAAATGACTGAATAATAAATCATAAATTTCACTCAAAGTTGTGTCTTGCATAACAACTTGTAAATTTCTGGTTTGCTTAAAAGGTCAACAATAATGCCCATTTCCTATCTTCTATTCTATTGACAGTGAAAATTGGCTTAGCCTTTGAAACAACAATCAAGGTCACTTCCTTTGATTATTACATTACATTCAGAATTAAAAACAATAAAATTCATCTTTAATATATTTTCATCTTATTTTCTATGTATCATAGCATTTTTTTAGGGGAAATCCCCCAACAGTGAATATATATTCATAAAAGATGACAAATCAATGATTTGGAGGTTCCTTATTTCCCTATGCTCTTCAAGTTGAAAAATACCGGCTTCATTTGACAATGTGTGTTTTGGCAATTCACGTGCCCCCATACCATGATTGAAGCTTAATTGTTCTACAAGCTTTCCTATAGGTTGTATGGCATGGAATTCCAGTAGATAGGTGTGGATTTTAACATAGAATCGATCAAAGTAAAATGACCTCACCACCTTGTGATTCTCTTTTTGACTTTGTGATAAAAGCATATCTAAGCCATGGTTTAAAATGGAAGAATATGAAGAAGATTTCACATGCATTTTACTCATCGCATTGAAATAAATAGATGGTTTATGCAAATTGATTTCCAACCTTGTTGCTACTCTCTTTCGAATAGATCCAATGCTTATTTCAAATATTCAATGCTTTTGAGAGGGCTAGAGTAAATAACGAAATACCATTGACAAATAAACGATAAGGATGGATCTCCACGTATTTTAATCCCTTTTAAACCTTCCACTTCCTTTGAGGGAACCAAGAACCCTGCTTGACACCCTTACCGTAGCCCCTTGGAGGGTTTGAGAAAACAAGACTCTAATATATCCGTAGGCAATGAGGAGGAAATTAGAGATCCTTCCATCTTATTTGTAAGTGGAAGACCAAGACCCTCATGGATGAGGATATGTTTAAAATCAGTCAGCTAACCCTATCATAATCTATAGACAAATCAATTTTATCACCATTATTGTTAACTTCTTGGAATTAATAGGTTGCATGCCTTTTGGGAAAATCCAATAACATCACGAATCTATTTATCTTCTAAAACCACAAATTTCTCCAAAGAAAGGACTAGATAAAATTGGTTTCGGACTTCTAACGGTTACTTTAGAGATGATTCTATAAATGACACTACACATTAAGATTCTTTTGTGATCATAAAAGGAATGAAGGGTATCCTTTTTCGGCATGGGTCCCAAAGGGTGGAATTTATAAACACTAGAACCTTCTCTGATTTTCTTGATTCTTCTGCTACAATGAATATGCCATCTTCCAACAAATCATAAAAACCTTGAAAAAAACTCAATTGACCACCCATCGTGCCTAAGGAGTTTGTATAGAAATTATGTCCTTGGATACTTTTTCAAATAAATCCTCATTAATCACTTGAAATAAAAATACGGGAAAGCGATCTACCATTCGATTGATCTCTACAATGTTTTCCCTATTTGGGGTTTTGTAGAGATTATAAAAGTTCGTCACTTCTTTGACCATCTCCTTAAAACTTGCAGACCATCTCCTTAAAAGTTGCAGCCATGCTACAATTATCATATTTTGTCGTTTCCTATTTTTCCTTCCGTTTACATCGTGTCCTCATTTCCTTCGTCTACCTGACTTCCCTACTCTTCAATATTCACTGGGCCTCCTCGCATTCTAATTGTTTTCTTTTCCCCTCTTCCAAACCTCTTAGTACAATATTATCTTCGTTTGTGAAAACCTCTTAGTACAATATTATCTGCATTACTATGATTTAAGCATTTTCCAAGCGCCTCATAGACTCACCATGGGCCTTTGTTCCATCCTGCCGAAGCTCCCATCATCGTCTCGTCTGGAAACACGCCACTGAGCGCACCTTTCGGACACCCAGTGAAGACCACCTCTGAACGACTCCTCATGGGCACCCTGTGACGCACTTCTGAACGCATTGCTGAACGCCCCACCTGCGCACGCTCAACTGGAATGCGCCTTCTTGGACGCACTGGTTCGGAGCACTCCCAGACATAGCGCTCAGCAGCGCGTAAGGAGGTGCTCAAAAGTGCAGTCAACAGGGGCGCCCAGGCAGTGCGCTCGGCGGCGTGCTCAACAAGTGTGCTCGGCAAGTGCGTCAAATAGGGGCGTCAGGGAAGTGCGCTACGCAGAGCATTCGAGGAGGTGCGCTCAGCAGGCTAAGTGTTCCTTACCCAAGATAGCAGGTCCTATAGACGGGGGTCGCGGAGGATGGAAGCACAATGAGTCGTTTTTGTCTTCGCTTGAGGCAGAGATGCCATCGGGCCAAAAACCAGGAGGAATATGCAGGCTGAAAAAGAAAACGAAAGTAAGTTGAAGACACGACGACTTGGTGGGCTTGGTTCCGAGAGGGGTGCCTTGGGCAACTTTTGGGGTGGAGTTTTGAACTTTGCCTCACGTCCGACAAGGTTGCAGGGAGGATAGAAGAGTGGAGGTGTTGCTTGACCGAGCTTGTGGTTCGTCTCATGAAGGACCGATTGGTTGGGAGTCGCGAGCCAGCTAATTCACTCGTGCGGGTTAACATGGACAGAGCAAGACGAGGTTGCACCGCTGAAATGATTTGGTTGATGCAACAGTTGGACGTGTTGCGGTTGGAGATGACGGTCGTGACGGTGTTGCCGTGCACGACAACAATTCAAGTGGGGGAGGATGTTACATCCACTTCCGTTAGCGAACGTGGGGTTCCCCCGGCACTTGGAGAAACTTCCGTTGGGACACACGGAGGTGGGCACTGTATAGAAATTTTTCTAAGTGTTGGACACTTCGTGGGGGTCACGGGCACAACTTGACAGGTTGCTGGGTTGTTGGGTGGGGGCGTCGCCTAAAACGATGCCCATGTTGGCTAAGTGTGCCAAGTGCGCTAGGTGCGCCAAGTACGCTAAGTGGGTTAAGTTAGCTAAGTGTGCTAAGTGGGAAAAGTGGGCTAAGTCGGCTAAATGATCCATATGATAAAAGTTCCCAAGTGTATAAAAAAGCTAACGGAGGCTAGCCAATAGGACAAGCGGAGGAGCAAGGAGTGCTCCAGACTAGTGCGTCCAAAAAGACGCGTTCGAGTTGAGCGTCCACGGGTGGGATGTTCAACAATGCGTTTAGAAGTGCGTCACAGGGTGCCCATGAGGAGTCGTTCAGAGGTGGTCTTCATGGGGCGTATGAAAGGTGCACTCGGCAGCGCGTTTCCAGACGAGACGACGATGGGAGTTTCGGCGGGATGGAACAAAGGCTCATGGGGAGTCTTCTATGAGGTGTTTGGAAAACGCCTAAGTCAGAGCAAAATCAACAGCGTGGGGCGTTCTGGAGAATGGTGTCGTCATGAAGTGTCTGTAAGGATCCCCAGGTGGTGGCAGCGCTTGGCAGAAGGATCGTTCAGGAAGTAGCGATGGCAGCAGAGGCATCCATGACAGGTGGGTTCCACATCTCAGCAGTTATCCAATTTGGCTAATTCGGAGTGCGACGAGCAAGAAGACTTCGGCAAGTCAAGCGGTAGCTTGGAAAGGTGGCTCAGCGAAAGGAGTTTGGCAGCTGGATAAGGACGAAGCGAGCTACGGCAGTTCGCGAGTGCTCCCAGCTTGTGGATGAGGCTTCTCATGGTCTTAGCGAGCAGGCGGACATGCACATGCGATGGTGACAGCTAGATGGATGATTTTGATTTGGTTGTATCTTGAGCATAGCCGGTTTTGGCGTGCTCTTGGATGAGTTGTCGGCTTATGGCATCCTCTGTTGTCGTAACAAGTCGTATCATATTATAAATGGGTATTAGGCACCGTCAAGTTGAAGGCCGCCCACATACATTTGTAGCTTGTATTGTATTTGGTTTACTTGTACTGTAGGAGTGCATCTTTTGTAAAAATGGCGAAGTATGGAGATGAATGTTAGGAGTTGCATAGGTTAGGCATAGTCTTTCGGAGAGCTCCCTGGGTTGGTAATGCCCCCAGGTGACTTCCGGGAAGTGTCGCATGGTCTCGCGGAAGGCAAAAAATTGATCCTGTACGCGAGGGCCCATGACATATATTAGACTCATTTCAAATTTACTTCTAGATTTTGTTGGAACTTGTTCCAAGATTCAAACTGTAAACTAATGTTCAAAACACATGTTACATATATGGTCAAACTATGGGGGTAAGTAACATACCAAAAGACATTTAATTTTAATGCGATGAACCAATGGAATAATACCTGCTTTAAGTGGAAATACCCTTCCCAAATATACATCACAAATATTTGAAAATGAGTCCTTTCAAATCCTAGTATGGACTAAAATGCAATTGTCGTAATAATTGGGACAATTTTGAAGTCAAAATGACACAATGCAAGTTTGTGGCACTAGAGGAAATGGAAGATATAATCAAGAGCTACATACAATCTAAAAGTAGTATGATACATACAAACAAATTGTGTAGAAAACAAAACAACTAATCAACACTTTCTAGTTGGTGATAAAGTGTTTATCAGAGTCCAACCTAAGCCTAAATTGACTAAAATTGGAAACATAGAGGAAGTTGGATAACAAATATCATGGATCATTTGAGGTTTTGGAGACAACTGAACCCGTTGTTCGCTTACTAGAATTGTCACCCATTTTAGAGGTTTATCATGTTGTACTCAATTTTTTGTTACTTAAGAAGTATGTTCGTTATCTTGACCATATACTAGATTATACTACTACTTATATGGAACCCACCATGCAATATCACAACATAACCCTAGAAATCATGGACATCAAATGGAAAAAAAGCATTGAACCAAATTGTAGAACTGATAAGAATTTGATGGAGACATCATATATAGTGAAGGACAATACTTGGGAGTTGTCTTTTGAGACGAAAAAAAAATACACCCATATGCTTTTTGATATTTTGGCGTGGGAGATTTTCCCCTCTTGGGGAGTGGGGGAAATGTAAGACCCGGTTTTGAAGAACTTTGATTTAATTACTTGTGGGGATGTAACCCTTGAATCCTTTCAAGGCCTTATGAATTCCTCCTATCAATTTGGAAAATTTAGAAACCAAAATGAAAAAAATTGTCTGAGGAAATGGAATATATAATCAAGATAGTTATACCTATACTAAAAGCAGCACAAGACAAAATAAAACGTGAATAAAACAAAATAACTAATCAACACTTTCATTTTGGTGATAAAGTATTCTCGGAGTCCATTCTCAAAAAAATTTACTAAAATTGGGAAATATGAGATGTTGCCTTTGCCAAAATAGTATGGATGCTTGGAGGTTTTGTAGCAAGTTAGTCTTGTACTTACTGATTGTTATTGTTTCCTTATTTATAATTTTATGATTTAGTTCATTTTCTGTTCCTTAAGAAGTATGCTTATTCAACCATGAAAACAAACAATTATAAAAATTGTACACTTGGCATTCAAAACAAGGAGAAAATATGAAATAGAAAATAATTATAATACATTACATAGTGAACCTATAAACAAAATAACATTATACTATTTTAACAAACACACATATACACATGCAAAATGTAAAAATTGCAAATTGCATATAGCTAAAAAGTATGCAATTGTGTAATGTCAAATTATTTGATTTAGAAACGAAAACCATATATTAAATGAGTGGAAAAGAAAGTGTATTTTGGTGTAGGTGAGTTTATGAAAAGAATAAAAATACACAAACAAGATACACACTACACTACTCGGAGGAGGACGAGCCTGCTCACCCCCCTCGAGCATTCGGAGGGGGTTTAATCCCCTAAAAAATATTTAATTTTATTAAAATAATTACAAAATACAAAACTCTCTCTTAGTCAAGAATTGAATCATGATGAGATATTGAAAAATCAATATATAAATACACTTATGTTTACTTTGAACACTATTAAACTATTAAAAATCATCAATATATAAATACATATATGTCTATTTTGAACACTGTAAAAATATTGAACGCTATAAAAATATTGAAGACGAAGCCCTCCAAGCGATTATTGAAGGCTCTGCAACACCACAAACAAATATAAGAAAAAATGAGATTTGACATATCCCATAAATGAATAGACAATCAAACTGATATGGTTATTTATATAACTAACATTCAATTGATAAAAAATAAAAGAAAATGTAATTATTTTTTATCAAGATATATTTTTAATTAAAAATATAATGTATAAATTAAATTAACGTCAATCAACACAACAACAAAAAAATATTTATATTTATCTAACTGTAATTTTTAAATTTGTAAAGAAGATCAAAATCCTATCATTGTCCAAAACCAAAGTTTTCCCTTGTGAGTTTTCAAGATCTTAAAAGAAAAAGATATAAAAAATGCAATACTGTTAAATTATTTATAATATATAAAATAAGAAAAAGCAATTAAGCTCAAAATCATTTTAGGAACAAAAACCCTAAAACTAACATGGCACTGGAAGGCAACGGCATAAGGCTGCAAACGGAGGGGACAACGCTATGCCCCGATGGGTGACCGATACTCTGATACCATTCAAGAGTAACGAATGGCATTGGAAGGCAATAAATACCATTCAAGAGTAACGAACGGCATTGGAAGGCAAGGGGATAACGCTGCAAACGGAGGAGATAATGCTATGCCTGGATGGGTGACTGATACTCTGATACCCTGGTGTGGTTTGACTTGGATGAATGGGTGATACCCCGATACGCCGGTGTATTTGACTTGGATGAATGGGTGATACCCTGCTCCGCTCTTCAATGGATGGAAGCTCTTTTAATATCGATTCCCTTCCCATAATGGTTGAAAGAAAGCTGAAATGAATGGGATGGTGGAAGAAAAAAAGAGAAAAGACTGCTGAAATGAATGGAATTGTTAAACTAAAAGGATTAAGATTTGCTTGTGAGGGCCGAAAGTAGCAGAAAGAAAGCTGGACATCGAATTGCAGAAATTAAAGGACTGTGGAGGAAACGTACCTTGAATTAAAAGCCCACGATTCTGGAGAGAGACTGGATCATTCTTTCCAAATAGAACTTGCTATGCATAAAAGAATCGAACCAAAGCCTGGAACAATTTTGACAAAATGGAATGAAGATCATGCATGAGATTTGAATTTAACGGACATAGATTAGAAAGTATTGAACAAAGAAGCTCCAGCATCTGTGAGAGCAAAGGGCAAAGGAGGTATTAATAAAATATACCTGGAATTAAGAGAATCCAGTATTGATAGAGCAATGATCGTTCGCCCTTCCTTTGATTTGTTTGCTGCAGAAGTGAATGATCCAAATGCAGCTGCATCCTCCTCTATGACATGCACACAGGGCATGACCGACCTTAAAGCATAGACACAGACACAAGAGCACTCGCACCGAATGAGACCAGAGACACGGAAGGTGGAGACAGTAAATGCGAAATTTATGTAGGACTTGATAATATATATATTTCAACGGATGCATTGGCCGCCCTCTCTGTTCAATAGCAGTTTAACAGATAAATCCCCAAAATATGGCACCAAAAAAGCTGGTAAAACAAAAAAGCGCTCTCATGCTTTTTGCCATGTTTTTTTGTGATGCTTTTTGCCATGTTTTTTTGTTTTTTTAGTTTCTTTTTTATCCTGCTTTTTGGGATCTATCAGCCTTGACTGACAATAAATTTTCGAATTCTTCAGGCTGTCAGTCTCATACGGCATGGACAATAACTTGGACAAAGTCTCACGGGAGATCCACTTTTTCGCCTCTTTCCACGTCTCTCTTCAATCTCAAGCTTTAGTCTGGTGTTCAGAGTGGCTTTCACCTCTGGAGCCTCAGAGAATGTTTTTCCTGTCGCTTGGCAATTTAAGCACTGTGAAATTTGCAAATATGGATATCTGGAATCAATTGGAAGGCCTTGTTTATCAAACTGCAAACGCTGATACATACAGTCTTATTAAAACAAACAGAGTTCGGCAATCTCGGGCATCTCAAATGGCTACATTCCTCTGTCCTTCTTGGGGTAATGAATTGTGATGGTGATCAGGCTTGTTTATATTTAGTCTTTTGATGGTGATCAGGCGTGTGACCATTAGAGAAATCTTGGTGGTAGCCATTGCTGCAAATCCTATGAAAAAATGTGCAGCGTTCACACTGGGGAATGGTGAAAGATTCGCATGCTTTAAGCATTTCCCTATTGCAAAAGGTAAGCTTTGGAATATTAAATGCACTCATAGGCAATATTGTTAGTGCAACTTAGTGAAGGCATAAACTTGAATCCTCTGTCAAGGAAAGCCTTGGATTTTTTGTTTGGCTGGGATATCAAGTTCATAAAAGGAGAAACACAGGTTGGTTAGGTAAAATAACAGAGTTTACACTAGCGTTGAACATTGAAAATGATAGAATTAAGATTTTGAGATGAGAAAATAGTTATTTTGATCATTTTTGAAATGAGGAAACAGTCAACTGTACTGTAGCCATTTGGAGAAGTTGTCACCATAAAAATTTTCTTGTTTTTTCCTGCTTTTTATATTGGCAACTTTGAAGCACTTCTTCCAAGCGTGGTGGAGTTCATGCACTTTCAGAATTTCCTAAACCCTGAGGTACAAGTTTGTAGGACATCACTAATTCATTTTTTTATATTGGCAACTTTGACTCACTTCTTCCAAGTGTGGTGGATTTTATGCACTTTCAGAATTTCTTGAACCCTGATGGGCAAGTTTGTAGGACATCACTAATTCAGTATAGTGACCTACACATATCCTTGTTGCACAGATCTCTGTAGGATATCACCGATCAAGTATAGTGTGACCTACACCGTTTTTTGTTGAAGTATGCATTAATGGTTTTATGCTCAGAAGAATGCATCTTATTGTAGCCACCTTTCTGCAAATTACCTGCTCTTTGCAAAGTGTGCGTTGTGCAGTTAATGCTCATTAGAGTACATCTTATTGAATTATCTCATAGCTTATTGATATGTAACACTACATCTTATAGCTTTACTGAAATTTTCCCGCATGATTCTTAATCTAAGAACAATAACTAAATGTAAAAGACAATTTGTATTTTCCAAGGGACGTGTCTTAATTATCATGTGTATTTTTAACTACTTAAGATGTTAATTTTATATAAACTTTAACGATATTTCAGAAAACATTTTAAGAACATAAATGACTGAATAATAAATCATAAATTTCACTCAAAGTTGTGTCTTGCATAACAACTTGTAAATTTCTGGTTTGCTTAAAAGTTCAACAATAATGCCCGTTTCCTATCTTCTATTCTATTGACAGTGAAAATTGGCTTAGCCTTTGAAACAAAAATCAAGGTCACTTCCTTTGATTATTACATTATATTCAGAATTAAAAACAATAAAATTCATCATTAATATATTTTCATCTTATTTTCTATGTATCATAGCATTTTTTTTAGGGGAAATCCCCCAACAGTGAATATATATTCATAAAAGACGACAAATCAATGATTTGGAGGTTCCTTATTTCCCTATGCTCTTCAAGTTGAAAAATACCGGCTTCATTTGACAATGTGTGTTTTGGCAATTCACGTGCCCCCATACCATGATTGAAGCTTAATTGTT
>Ga0233337_1000029_pt1 | contig 11029 bp, 6 predicted proteins | sample GEONDECOMP229_FD_183614 | JGI IMG/M metagenome (GOLD analysis project Ga0233337, IMG submission 183614) | Leaf litter microbial communities from Shasta-Trinity National Forest, California, United States - GEON-DECOMP-229 | ecosystem: Environmental > Terrestrial > Plant litter > Unclassified... | reverse complement strand
TAGCGTAGCGGCACGACTTAGCGCGCGCGGTTGGCCCACTCTGGCAGGCATAAATAGAACAGCTCTTCAGTAGCAGTCTAAAATTGCTCTTTCCGGTATCTTCAGCAGATATTTACGCGGAGAAGAAACAGCTCTGGCAGGTGGCAGTATCTCTAGGTGGGTAAACAAATGGTTGGTAGCGGGAACGAAGTGAAAGGTTCTAATTTCTGAATCGGCCGGACCAGAAGGTAATATGTGATACCTGGAATCAGAAGGTCTAGGGTAAAGAGAAGAGGTTGAAGGAAAAAGTCTAAATAGAAGAGAAGATGGGTAAGGGCCATTCCTTCTAAGAGAGAAGGGTTCATAGCAGTCCCACCCAACTAAGCGATTAATAGCATGTTTACTAAGTTCTTTCTTTCCTGGCATCATCCGTGGCAGGCAGCACTAAATAAACAAAGATAGGGTAGTTGGAGTCTGGTTATGAAGGGAGGGACTAAGAAGAAAGGTAAAGTCTGGATCTCCTAGCAATGTTGTCTGTTGGGGAGTAAGAAAGGTAAGGATGAGGCACGTTTAGTGCTGGTCCTGATACCTTCTAATATAAATTCCTGGCATAGGGAGACCAGCAGGTCTAGTGCTTCAGGTAGGTAGGTTGGGTGTTTGGTAAGAGTAAAGTAAAGGGAGGTCTGCAGCTGGGGCGTAGCGGAATTTCTTGTAAAGGTTTTAAAAGTGCCGATACCCACTAAGATTCTGAAAGCAAGTGTTTTTTTTCGAACGCCCGTCGTACAACGTTCTCTGGAAATTTGCTATTTTACTATATAAAATTATGAGTTAAATACCCCGATTTATCACTTCGTCCCTCGGACATCCGACAAACAGGGTTTTTATTTATTACATGCGTGTTTGGATACGTTTTTGATCTTGACCGAAACCACTCCTCACCTGGTGCCTATTTCAGATTAGGATCTTACCATTGCTGAAGCCAGGAGGGAATGTCTCTGTAAAGGAGGCATGTTATGAACCCTTTACTTACTGCCTTGCTCTATGAATTCTTCTTGGTCCCACCCCCCACGTATGCACTTTTGGAGTACCACGTATTACTTATTTGTCCTGGTCGAGCGTTGCCCAGGATACGATTCAGAATTATCTACTTATTCAGACGAAAAGCCTTTACCTTTTAGGACCTGTTACCCACCTGCATAGTTATCCACCTTAAGAACTAGACTTGTTCAAACTAGACCACTTACTTAGGGTACCACGATACAGCCCCTTCTTCTTGGGAGGGAACGCTTTAGCCTACCTACTATATTAATTTTTTATTCCACCAGTCTTCTTGATTGGATCCTTTGAACTCCTTGCATTCCAGACAGCCATACTTTTTAGATGGGTGGGATATATTTTAAATTAGCCCATAGGGGTGACCTTTAGCTTATATTGTTTAACTGCTGAATGGCTTTATAGAATATACCTGTTTATCTTATTTAGGAATAACCATTATTACATATCTACACTTCTTAACCAGATTTACCGTCTTTGCACGACCCAACCAAGCAAGGAGAAATGCTTCCTGAATCAACGAAAACACATGCTCCGATTGATTGCATGCATGGAGGAAGGGATGCATGAAATCAGCACCATCCAACAGTGCAGACTAGCAAAGCCGATTCCGGGAGCCCATCTAATCATAGATAAACAAATTGAAAGGGGCGAGCCCCCCCCCCACCTGAGGGCTCTTTGTGTATGATCCTCAAAACGTAGATATACTTATGTAACACTTCGTCATTCTCCTGCCAGCCAGTGATGAGCAACTTTTCCTCTCGTCTGTTGGTAAGTCTTTCTTTTCTGCGGTAAGGACTTCTCACACGTATGCTGGGTGGAATACCTGATCACACCTTCGGGCCAGCAGCATCAGCAGAAGAATAAGTTCTATAACTATTATAGTAGAGAATGGACTTTAATAGAGGAATGGAAATAAGGCTTCGCCTTTGCCGGGCACACTACAATGAAAATCCTTGACTATGACTTGAAGGGAGGGATAAAGACTAGTTGCAACCCGTCTCGTGATGCTCCCTCGCAATAACCCTTGCAGACCGTTCTGGTGGGATGAGTACTTTATAGAAAGCATAATTATATATAGATTATATAAATAAGAAATGTCCTTCCTGACCGTGTACCGTACCAACCCATGTGGCGGGAACCTAAAGAGAATCTACTAAAGTGCAGTACCAAGTAAGTATTGCAATACCTCCTCCTCCTAAGCATTCTTCAAGCAAGTAGTTTGGAAGGGCGTACAATTATTGCTAAAGTCTGTAAGCCGGCCAGTCAGTATATCAAGGGGAATAAAGTATGGGTGTAGGCAGTAAATAAAAGGAAGGTAGGTCTTGGGCACTTAGACCATTCGTATTTGACCTTGATATGCCTATTTTCCTACTTGCTGAAAGATTCGTACTTGGGTACCCCCGCCTAGTTAACCTAATGTAGATGGAACTGAACAACACTGCTTTGCATGGGGAATTAAGTTGCTTGATTTGACCAATAGATGGATTTATTGATACTATCAATATTATTGATAGGCCGGTCCACCCGAGAATGGATTCATTCGAAGCAGAGTAAGTAGCTGCCTACAACTACTGTCAATAGATATGTCGAAGCAGATAAAATGGATTCATTTCTATCCTTGATTCGAAGGTACCTCACCCTCTCAGCCGCTTAAGAGAAAGAGCCACTGACTGGTGGGCTCAATAAGCTGCCGCCCCGCTCCAATAAGGAAACAACTGGAATAAAGTGAGACAATGAAATCTTCGATTCGATCCATAGTAGGTGCCATTGCTGGAGTGATGGGCACATGCTTCACAGTACTAACTCGTATGGAATTAGTGCGACTGGGGCAGTGGAATCTTTAGTGCTCTACCTAGGCTCTTGCGCCTATATTAGGTTGCATAAATAAAAATGTTTTATGAACTGATAGCATCATAAATAACGTAATGTTGACTGAAAAAGTTGACGAGGGGATTTCATGGGTTCAACTGGCTTGAGGAAGATATTTACCCGCCCTTACAACCCACCCTCACACTAACCTATAGTTACTCACACTGACGTGCCTCCTGCCCCGACCAATTGATTCAGCCAGGAATGCAATGCTTAGTAGATATGGCACTACTCTATTAAACTTTTTACCTTACCTTACCTTGTTACCCAACCTCTTTACCCACCTTACGACTTCGAACTTGAACTCTTTACTGCTTTTCGAGCGACGAAGACCTTGAATGCTTTGAACCACCTTATCACCCACCAACTACCTTACCTATTTAGCCGCCGCCCCCTTGAAACGCTCTTTTGAACCTGATATGATACTTGAGCCCAACTTACATTTGAAAGTGACTTTCTCTTTTGGAATAATTGCATTTTAATTCGTTTCACACGGCTAGCTGGAATGGGGCTGGCTTAACTAGGGTTGGAAGTCTTGCTTTGAGGCTAGAATAACCTCGCTGCTGCTTGCTTATAGATAATAGGATCCCTAATGGGATTGTAGCAGGTCCGGCTGCTATGACAAAGTCTTTCAAGTTAGGTTTCCCGGCTAGGTCTTATTATACTTCTTATTTCAAAGGAGAGGAAGGTGGCACAATGGAACCGCGCTTGGATCATATGCTACTGAAACATATTAATATGGGATACAACCAGTTATTAGTGGGAACACTACCCACCTTATCTTCTTGGAACTACACTGAATGACGCGGATTCTAGGATACATCAGGATTGTAATAACATTACTGAGACCAATGAGTCTTACCCATTGAATGAGAGTGGAAAACCTTTTATCGAGCGGAAGTAGCATAATCCACTGGTTCCCGAACTCGCATTTTGCTTGAGTAAACTGGCTCAAATCGCTTAGTTAAAGCAGTTCTGAATGCTAATTAATTCCATAACTTGCCCGACCTAATTAAGTACAATTTATTAAAAGTGTGTGTGCCCAAGGTAGGGGACAAGGCTTTAAATGGTTTCCCGCGATAATTACATATATAAATAATTACTAGCAGCTACGCCTTATCACCAAATGCATATTACCTGCGAACATGCCTACCAGGCATACCACCTGGGACTGCTCTGGGTAATGGTGAGAAAACGGTTCAACTGGTGACGCTGGGAATTCTGCTCCTTCAACAGCTCTTGGAAATGCTATGGCAAATGAGGCTGGGAATCCCGTTTCAACTGATTATTGGAATGATGCCAGTTCAATTACTGCTAAGAATCAATTCTGTTCAACTGATTATGCTACCGAGAGCTGGTCGTGATACCGGTTATAATACTTTTGCTGCTGGGGTTACTACTGGGAATTTAGCTGGTTAAACCGCTGGGAATGCTGGTTTTAGTGCTCCTGGTTATGCCGCTTCAACTGCTGGTCCTAGGCCCTCCTACTGCAGATTCTGCTGGGAATTATGATGATGCCGGGACTGGTGCTTATGGTAATAATTATGCTCGTTTAAATGAGGCCGGGAATTACGATGCTTGGAATGCTTATGCTTTGATCCCCAGCGGATTGATTCTTCTGATTAGTTCGGGTCGTTTGATCTGGTTGCTTGGTTGATCTGGTTCTGGTTTGATCCGGAAGGATATTGAGGGGGGGCATTAGCACAAGACGGTAATACTTCAGTATACACTCGCCCCCCCGGCTCGCCTTGGGATCGCTCGACTTCGTTGAACTAATCTTTCTTTTACCTGAGTACGGAAGGAAAAATGATATTGCCGCGGGATCCTGGCTTCGATCAGCTCCACATTATACTTTATGGAAACAATAATCAAAAGCCCAATCCCTCCATCAGTTGGGGAGCGTCAATCGACTAAATAAAGCAATAAACAGAAGAGGTCACTTTTGTATGTATTCCCCATGAGGTGTACAGGTCCCATGAAGTGAAAAGTTTGTTGTAGGCCCAGCCAAGTGATCAGAGTCTTCTTCCCTTCCAAGGTGAGCGATCCCATCCAAGTCCAAGTGTTTGAACAGAGTTGAGCTGGGGCAATTTAGTGAGCAGAGTATTTCGAGCCAAGTGAGCAGGATCAAAGTGGGTATCTGGAGTGCCTGGTGAGCCAGGCTTAAGGGAACAAAGGGGGGCTTAGAAGATTAACGCACTATGTAGGTCATTTTCCGATTCCAAAAAGCATCCTAGGAGGGTAATGCCTTGGATTTCCCGGTCGTTGTTTCTTAGTTTATCAAAAGGCTATAGCGAGCGTGAAGCCAGCCATATAATTTTGGTTTTGGACTTTAAACCTCATTTCCCCTATAGAAGTGGCCTTTCTCTATCCTCGGAGTTTGGTTTCTTCCAGCACCCGCCTAAGCAGCTTCTAACCGCCCTGCCTTAAACCCTTTACTGCTTGCTTTACAACACGCCTAACTTATATACGCCTTGCCAAATTCATTTTCTATCCCGCTCTACGCTTCGGGACCTGTAATGAAAGAAAGGTAGCTTTCAAATGCTTAAGTGGTCCCAGTTCGCGAGTGATAACCTAGCGTTGCAAATGATTAAGTGTCCCGATAATCCGGGAGAGCAGTCCTTACAATAAGTGGGTGCGGAAGCACGCTTGTTCCGCATCGGGACGAGGGAATTTTCGTAACAAAACTGGGTGCATAAAGCAATAGTATAGAGAGTGAATATGAACCTGGCCCAATGAAGGTGGGAAATTGCCTCTCCTTATAAGTCGAGCGTGCTTCCGCACCCACCAGTTAAAAGAAGTAAGGCCAGATGAGCGTAGGAAGGAGAACTTTATAGGCCAAGTATGAAACTCAAGGTGAGGTGGTTTGCCCAAGAAGAAGAAACTGAAGATGATAACTTGTTAACGGTTGCTTGCTTTCTCAGTGACCCCAGGTTCCTATGCACGACAGAAGAGGAGGATAAGGCCCCAATCCATAACCGAATTAGAGGCCATATCCCTCACGATATGGTACGGTACGGGGACGAGTGAGTGATGCACAGCCATAAGGCCATTCCCAATAGCCAATTGTAACTAGTAGCCAGTTGTCTTTGCTTGTAATAGCCGCTATAGCCGGTTGATCGTAGCCAGCAGGTCATAGCTGCTTATAATAGCCATAGGATAATAATAGCCAGTAATAGCCCATAAGAAACAGTCGCAGCCAGTCTCATTGCTAGAAGCTCTAGTCAGAGCCATACCCGAGAGATGATAGGACATAACCCCACGATACGATACGATACGGTACGGTACGGCACTGAACCACGTTACTACCTCACTTACCTCTACAGAATAAAGGGCTCCGCTCCTCGACTGTCATGCTATGACAAAGCGTTACTACATACGTTGATTCACCAGTCGAAGATAATATGCCATACACATAGCAGCACATTGCCAGTCGCCAATAGCTTTATAGCCAGAAGATCTTAGCCAGAAAGGCATAGCCATACAGCCAGTCACCTTCAGCCTTTTACCTATAAACTTCAGCCTTACCAAGTCCAATAGCCAAGAACAACATAAGGAATGAATCCGCCTCCCGTAACCTTTTTACATAACCCTTTTGCCAAGAGCCAAGAGTATGTAACCTTTCCTTTGCATCTGATCTCAAATTAGAATATAAACATATGTCCATCAATGTATCAATCAAAGACCAATATTGTTCTCTGCACCTAATCAATTTTTGTGCCTCTGAGCACCTTTGGGTAGCACCTGTTCATTATATCCTCCCTGAATGGCTCTATCTAGCCTCTTCCTAAGTATTATATCTAGGCTTATTATTTTTCATATTATACCACTGCCTGTTGCATATGATCCTCCCCAGTGAACTGACAACTGATTGGATTCTAGATACTTATTAGTATTACGATAGAGGCGTGTTACCAACTGATGAGATGAGTGTTCTTTAGAGGCAAGTTTCAACTGATCCATCTGCCCATAACACGTCTCCATCTTTCACATTAAGATCACACGTCCCCATCGATCGGTCAATAGGATAAGGCCCCACGAAAGGCTTTCAACAAGCCATCCGCGCCACGCATTCCGTTCAGTACGCACCTGCCTACTTCCCTGGTTCGGAGAAACACGACTTACTAGTTGTTCATTTGGTTCTACATTTAGAATGGGTTAAGAAGGCTGAGAGAATAGTTCTAGACTCATAGCTAGTTATAGAATAATCGCATTGATACAAAGAAGTTCAATCTTACTTTCGTTTTCTTTCTATGGACCTGGAAGTCTCAAGTATAGTAATACGGCTTAAGCATTAATGCCATTAATACAAAGAGAATAATCCCTCAGATCAGTGGGAATAGGATGACCGGGAGTAAGATCTAGATAAGCCTGAAGATAATCTATATGAAGTGGATAAGCCGGAGGAGAATACGGCCCCCTGCCTGGAGAAGAAAAGAGAGAAAATAAGAATAAATAAGAATACGCATGATGAAAGAGATTAAAACCATCGATAAAGCATACCACCAGAGAGAAGTCGAAAGGTTAGCGACTGGCGAGCTAAAGCGGGAAACAGAAACTGAAAAGAATAGCTAGCATATGCATAAAGAAAGGGTACCTTACTACGGCTTAAGAAATACCTTATTATTGCATTGAACTTACATGGATTTAACAGAATATCTGTATATCATGGATTTCACATAATTTCATGTATTTAGATTAAATTATCTTTCTAATGACTCGATCTCTCAAGACTAAAGAACAAACATCGCCCCAATCGGGATTCTTATTAGAGCTACTCACTTTGGCATTGAACAGATTGGCACCCCACCTGATACACTTGACCAATGAATGTAGCGATTAATCCTACCAGGGGCAATGAAACGAAATCTATAATATCCACAACGATGAGCCTTGACCATTGAGCATAAGTTCCAGAGCACACACTGTGTAACCACACCTCGTTGGAAGTTTTATAGGCTTTTCTGATACAATTACTACTTTTATTGGCAAAATGAAAATGAAAATGAAAACCACCACACAGAGACACTAGATCTGATACCACATGATGCAGTAAAGACTAATGCTTAGTCCTCTGCAGATATTGAAACCTTACATTCAGATGGTAGAGACAAAGCTCTGACTCCACAAAGCTTATTAGACCACAAACTCCTCATTATGCACAACAAGTCAATCACAAATACCATTACTTAAACAAACACACACAACATTCACACAAGAAAGCTCACTGGCTGAAATGGTTCAACAGGCCCTCTTGAATTAACATTAATAAAACTTACAAATACATTTCAAATTGCCTCAACATAGCTGAAATTATCTTCTAAACAAAAATTATCTTCTCAGGCCGCTAGTATTAGTCTCAGCTAGGCGTCACAAACTCTTACCAATTACCATTACATTATCCTTCTACCCAGGCTTCTTCTCTTCACTAGCTCTGCGGCCTCTGCTCTTATTCTCTAGAGTTAGTCTTCTTCAGAGTTAGTCTTCTTCTTTCCTCTTCCCCTTTCTCCTAGCGTCCTCCTCCATTCTTTTGCCAGATGTGACTATCTACAAAAATGGTGCGGGCCTACTTTATTACCTCCATCGTCCTTCTTAATTCCTTGTAAATTAAAACACGCAGGAGTATTAAAGTCCTAAGTGGCCCGACACTAATAATTTAATGTACACAGCCGCTATACACGTGGTCACACGTCTGATGATTTGGCGGGAGCACCAAATGGCGACGAAATCCTCAGAAATCCGACAAACAAAATTTATCCTAGAACACTGTAGACCGTACGATGAGTCCCCAGAAAAGATCAAGGGCTAGTGGGCTTTTCAATTTCTGAAATCCCGCGACCAATTGCATAAGGAAAAATCAACGGTCGATGGAACTTTCCACATCCGACTCCACGAACGGTCCGATTAGCAAGGGAGCCGATCCAACGGATGGCGGGGCTCCGCGGAAAAACTTAAAACCACATTCATCCCAAAAAGTGAAATCCCACTACGGTCACAATTTCATCTTGGACGAGATCCAACGGCCGATATCCCGGCGGAGTTTTTACTAGGCCCGACTCTCCACGAGCCATCTGATTAAAGCTAAAAAAAATCGACAGGTGTAAGGATTCTTCCACGACTTAAAATCCCGCGGGCCATTGGATATAGATCCAACGACTGAGAACCGGCCCAAAACTGAATATTTTAACAGTGTTCTGCTGTGACAAGGGCCAAAGCTGGATGTGCGTCGCTCTACTGATCTTCATGCTTGGTTATGCCCGATGCTCCTGCATCAAAATTGGAATGCATAAGGGGCGGAGCCGCTCGACCATAAGGGAGAGGGGTTTTGTCTGTATTTTGTTGGCTCCGCTACCTCTTGGATGTATCATGTATGATACCTCTGTCTCTTCCTCACCAAACAACCATAACATATCTACGGGTGCATCATCAAATTGTGCTTCCATAGTAAAGCTCTCGTCCAATGGTCCATCAGAGTTCTCTTCAGATGCAACCCCCTGTTGTAATGTCTCCGACCAGTTGATTTGCACACCTGCATAAATTCAAAGGGCATTTTCTGCCTGTCCATCAAATCCTATGGACACTCTCCTTTTTTTTAGTTTAACTATCTTATAGCATCAACCCTCCTTGTTTCAACCATCAACTGACCTTCTCTCCTATTTTTATAAAACTCTCTAGTTCCTTCAACCTAGAATTGTTACTCCCTCATCACTCATATCTTTCCACAGTGCTTCATTGTGTTCACAGATTATTGGAAGCTTATTCAACCACCACTAGTAATTTATTGTAACACATTGAAGGGTTGTATTTTCTCATTTTCGAGTTTGTGCATCCTCCATGGTACCTTCTTTCATTAGGTCTTCATCCTCAACACCATTCCAGTAAACCCCTCAATGCAGGGCTCTACGCTGCCATGCCCGATGGAGTAAAATAAAACATTTATTCTTGGACCAAAAACACATATATTTATCCAAGTGGGAATCTCCTTTACCAACCTCCCACATAGTCCCCTCATAAATTGTTCCTCAACCCATGAGTACGACTAACACAACTCTATTGCGACCTCTGCAATATATCCTTCTAAGGGATTCTGAACCCAAAAATCCACAGCTCTCACTATATAATTATAACAACGTTTAAACACTATAAGGTTCTGAGTATTCTAGGTAACATTTTTTCCATCCCTCCAACGGTACCTCAGATTCTCTTCAAGCCTTCACAACCATTCGAATAGACTCACCGGGAACCTACCCAAAATATATCATGCAAATCATAATATAAGAGCTCATCCTTGAACTTCTATGTGTTCTATCCGAATAATGGATATTTTTGTTTTATGAAGAGATCGATATGTTCGGCCTTCCTTCCGATAAGTGGGAAATTAAGTACAGAAAGATGGCGTTGCGAGCGGAATGTTTCTCTATCAACCTGTCCTCCCTGATTAGTATGGCTCCCCTTCTGGCAATGACCTTATGTCTATGATCGGCTATTATCTATGGCAACTATTGGTTGGCTATGACTGACTACGACTGGTGCTTTGGGGCTATGACCTTATGGCAACTAGAGCTTCTAGCTAAGACCTTTTGGCAGCAATGATTGGCTATGACTGGCTCCCGCAAAGAAAACTGGCTATGATCGATCGGCTATTTGTTATTACTTCTGGCAATGGACCTTCTGGCGACCTTCTAGCTATGTGGCTATCGGCTATGATCGGCAATGACAGGCTCCTGCAATGACAACAGGGCGGCGGCGATGACCTTATCTTCTGGCGCCTTACCTCCTGCTAATGATACTACTGGCTCTACCTTTGCTTCTCCTGCTTCTGGGTCAACTGCTTAAACCGCCTATGCTGTAGACCAGTTGAACGAGCACCAGCAGCAGTAGTAAATCTAGTAGCTTAAGCAGCACCTATTGAACCAGTTTATCCATCAGTAGAACCAGAAAAGGCATAGGCATAGGCACAAGTAGCATAGAAAACAGGTGACCCAGTAGATTAAGCTGATGACTCAGCAGTGTATTCAGTAGTTGAAGCAGCACCCGACGCAGCACCAGTAGCATTTTATATAGAGGCATAAGCAGCAGCACCATCTTTACCAGCACCATCTTAAGACCCAATGCCAGTAGTAGAGCT
>Ga0233337_1000028_pt1 | contig 11056 bp, 5 predicted proteins | sample GEONDECOMP229_FD_183614 | JGI IMG/M metagenome (GOLD analysis project Ga0233337, IMG submission 183614) | Leaf litter microbial communities from Shasta-Trinity National Forest, California, United States - GEON-DECOMP-229 | ecosystem: Environmental > Terrestrial > Plant litter > Unclassified... | reverse complement strand
TTACAAGTAGTACAGCACTCCTAGCCCTAACTACAATTATTAGTGTGTTTAATATGCCCTAAGATTGCATATTCAGATTACTTACACAATGGGCAAAGTGAAACCAGTCACGAGGTACGAGGGTGGTGAACACCGGAGGGTCGTAGAGATGCGAGTTTGGTCGAGCCTCAGCGGGGTCCTTATTCTCTTGGAAGGCTAACAAAAACTATGGTGCCTGGGCCGAACCTGGTAATCGCCCAGCAGCCCGAGGATCCCCTATTTGGGTAAAAAAGTGGAGTACCTAGTATAATAGTGACCAAAGAGGATAAGTATCTAAGCCCATCCAATAAAAATTCATTTGAACTGGACTGAACTGAAAGGGCTATCTTTAAATTGTGGAATTGAGTGCATATAAACCACCTGGCATTACATGGAGTACCGGAATCTTCAGAACTACTAGTGAAGTCGTCTCAATTTGCCTGTTGAGACTGGTGGCTGACCAGCAGCTAGCAAATAAAATCTGGACACTTCCTTCCTATCGGCGGACTTAGCGGACTTATTGGAATGATATTTTCTATTTTACTATTGTTTTATTACTAGGCTAAACTACTAGGAATTACCTGCAATGCTCAGCTATTTGATGGAGACCTATGGGTGGCTGCATGGCTAAATCAATATGCTCAATTGGTATTGTAACCAAGAATGTCTTCTGGTTTAACCAGACTAACCCTATTGCCTGCTCCGAACCAACCAAGTAGTTCATGTCTAAGTCTCATTTGTTGGAAACAGTGGTGGGATTTTATCCTTCCTCCTCTATTCTCCTCTATATTATTGAGATATAAAAAATGAACCCTTACTTCTCAGAGCGTAAGCGGCGAGTCCCTGTGAGAGTGAAAGCTCTCTATATAGAGTGAAAAAGCCTTTGTTCTGTACGTAGAACCAACCTCGAAGGGTAAGCTCCTCTATTTGGGTCTGGCGGTGTATCTATCTGCCTGTCTGGATAGGTCTCGCGGCTTTGTAATAACCATTCCAATCCAAGCAATCAAGGCAGGTAGGTACTCCGGGGACTCCTATAACTGGGTACTTAACAACCAGGGCTTGCTTCATAAAAAAGGGGGCCTCTAGGGCTGGTACTCCATACAATACTTACCAGGCAGTACAGGTAGGGCATTCGAGTCATGACAGTCCGGCAAGGCAGGGCATCCACCAGGGCTTCCAGGCAATTATCCCAAGCAGGTAGGCGGGGAATATTCACCAGGTACTTAGCAAGATACTCTACCAGGGCTTTCAGTTTCAAAAGAGCTACACTATATGAATAGTGAGTGGGCTCCTACCTCGCCCCCCCTCACCCTCCTTAGGTCGGGTGAGTCATTCTCCTCACTATATGATTGGTTACTCCGCCAGAGTGTTGGATAACTTATTCCTCTTTAAGAAATGACTCAATAAACCTCACCTTATACTGCCCTTCACCCTAGGATATGGGAGTTATGCTATCTATAACCCCATCATGTTATGAAGCCAGCCAGGACAACTCAAGTAGGCAAGCATGGCAGGCATTCTATTAACCCTTTTTTAAAAACCTACCTTACTTTGATAACAAAGCTTTGCTTTAAGGGTGCCACTCACTCATAGCCTCTCATTTATTGCCAGAAGTCATAATCATTAACTATACCTCTTTATTCTTGTTTTTTTATGGTATGCCCTTGCACCCCGGCCCACCACTTATGCTGATAGGAAGGACATGAAGAGAGGTTACCATTGTTTCAACCTGAAGACATACATTAAAGTAAACTAGCCCCCTCCTTTTAGCTCCCAGCGAAGAAGCTTTTTGTTTTGTCCATTCTTGTCAAAAGAAAGAGAAGAATAAAGATAGAGTGCCTGTTCCATTTCCATTCAAGCCTAAATAGGTTAAATAAATGAGCTTTCTTTAACCTTGCCTTTCTATCTAAAACCTTTTGAGTTTCAATATCTCATTCAACGTCCCGTTCCAACTCTAACAAATTATCACTAACTATCACAACTTGTTCTAATGAGCTGTAGTGCAACTCATACAAGCTTACTTCTAAGAGCTCTAGTGAATAAGCTATAAATAGAGCCTTAGTCTCCCATTCTTTTGGCCCGTCAGATTGAACTTTAAAGTTGCTTATTGGGTGGGGAGGCTTATCTGTCTGTATTCTTTCCATCCTATGGGTACCTTGCCCAGACCGGATAAAGCTGTATAAAACTAAATGGGATACCCTGATCTTTTCATAAAATAACATGCAGGTTTAACCCAAATGTGTATGTCCGCACATGCTGGATACACAGAGCCAAAAAATGGAGAACCCAACTGTTACTGCTGAGATAAACTAATTCCCGGTGTCATTTACCACTGCTGATACCCCCAGATACGATCATCGCCAATCATAGCCACCAACAAAGCTCACATTTCCGGTCATTTTAAGATAGAAGTCATTATTGATAGCCGATAGTCGATGCCAGGATGCCGCTTGACGATCCAAGAGTCAATGCACTCGATCCAGGTGTCGATGCTTTCTTTTATGTTTTGATCCGATATTGTCAGTAATTTCATTTAGGTTCTGAGGAGCATCCATATTGCTTGTCGTTGAAAGAAAAGGTCAGGTAAAGTAAGGTAAAATGCTGAATTGTTCCCCTTGCGCTTCAAAAGGAAGGAGTACAGAAGATAAGCTTCGAACCGGATATGGTAGTGAAGCATAGCTGCTACTTTCTTTGATGATGGATCGCTAGCGCTTGTTGGTATGTTGGTGGTCTCATCAATAGCGCTTGCCTGTCGTGGAAGGTAAGGTCCAGTCAAGTCAGGTAAGGTAAAGTCAAGCCACGTAAAGTCAAGTCAAGTCGGCTTAGGTCACGTCAGGTGTGGATATACAAGATAACCTGAGCGAGGAAGCTGGTCGAAATCGTTATGATAGAATGTTAGGCTGGTTAAACCTGGGGCTTTACGAACACGGAGAATGCGCGCTGGGAGAAGAACCCGGCTGGCCCAAGAAACTTCCTTTAATAAGAAATGAAAAGAAAAGGGCTGGTCGACTCCCGATTTATCTCTCAATAAAATCTCCGGTCACTAACTGGCTTCTGGGAGGCCCTCTTATTACAATGCTCCTTCCTGATACGGGGGGGCCGGCTGCTATTAAAATAAATTATGGCGATACTTCGTGATCCAATGGAATAATAATACAGAGGAGGATATCACCTACAGAGACGCATAGTACATGTAGAGAGGTTGGTTACACTATTAGGTTACACGTTTAGCTACGATGATGAGGTACGACGCCAGAGCTTACATGATTATATACCTACTGCTTGCTCAAGGGGCTATAGTAAACCTGTTTGTTCTCTCATCACCTGGTTAGTAGTAATCTTCATAACCAGTTAACCTAACTGCTGCTGCCATCTCATATATGTTGAGAGAGAACGATCAGCAGGCAGGTTGCCCTAGGTGTTAATATTACTAACTGGTTGAAGAGATACCATAGACTAAATCTCCTTGAGCATTGCTGTTTGATGCGGCACCTTATTACTTCCTCCCCTTTCCAGTAGTTCGGATGCGCCTGATTTGTTCCTCCCCGGTGCGTGACCTTCAATCGGGTGTGTTAGTTATTTACCGGGTGGATGTGGCGTCGTGTTGAAAAGCCGGGTCTCTCTTTTCTTGTGGGCCTTATCTTATTGGCCGATGGTGCCGTGGGCAGTGAATCATATTGGGAGTTAGATGGGGACTGGTGAGATACAGGGATAAAGGTAGAAATGGAGTACTGTTGTAGGCATATTGTTTCCTTCCTTAAATCCTCTTTTACAAACACTGTTTAGGTAGATAGCTGATTGACACGTAGATACCCTACATAGCCAGTCATAGGCAGACAGAAGGGCATTGTAAGCCAGTAATTGCTGGAATGAGATGATACTTTACTAGGCTACTCTCGGCTACTGAATGGGCTACTTGGCTTTGATATCGGATGTGAAAATGACCGGCACTGGGGTTTATCTTATAGAAACCCACTGAGGTTATATCCTATATATGAACTTTACAGAGGTTGCACAGGTTTCCAAGGTCTCTTTTCTCCTTGGGGCTTCCTTTCCCCCCTTCGAAAGCCTACATGGCCACACTTCAAATTGCATCTCCACATCACCACATCGGAGCAAAGGCGATGAATCAATTGGAAAGAGGCAGGGTCAATAGCTTGCAAAATATGTGGGGTATTAGCCCTAAAATAGAGGACGGATATAGTAACTGGTAATTTAACTACTTAAATATGGCATATGTTAGAAGTGGGGGGGTCTTTAGTCCCTTCCTTTCATCATGTAGGCCCAGCCAGGTATTCCCTAAAAGCGAGGTGATTAAATTAATGGGTTGGCGGGTGTTCTTCAATCATCGGTGTGCAATTCAGGTTCGGGGTGAACTGTCGCTGTTAGGAACTCACTACAGATGTGCTGTGCCGTGCCATGTCTCATGTTTGTTTCAATTGACAGTGCTCCGTGTCGTGCCGTGTTGTTGACACTACTCTGCGATAGCCAGCCAAGTTTATGGAGTTAGGGTGGGTACCATGCCTTCATTTGTGGAAAGCGGTATCACTTTCAAATAAGGCCAGGAGGGCAGCAGAAGGAGGCTTATGCGGGGTTAGGGTAAAATGAAAAAGAAATGATTTGAACAGCTAATTGAATCACCTCGCTTATCTAGCTGCATTAGCGTAGTAGAGTCATTGCTTAGATAGGGTATTTTGTTTATTAACATGCTTCCTTTATCAGGACCGCTTGCTCCTCCTATTCCTTTCCTACTCCTTCCTTCTCGGAGTTGCAGCTCAGGATAGATAATTTGGAAAGGCAGATAGAAGTGAGGCAAGTGCTGGTGGGATACTACGCTTTGATACTCCGCTACTTGGCTTGGATACTTTTTCTATAAAACAGCCAGTGATTCCAGATAGGAAGAAACCACGGAAAATCCAAGTCATTCTCCTCCTAGGTCTGCCTTATTATCCAATTATTAAGCCTCAATGGAATCCACATAGACAACCTCCCCAAATACTCTTGAAAGGCTGACTTTGACTTATCGGAGTTAATAATCCATTTATCCTTATTGGAGTTCCGGACCCAAAGCTGAGAACACATAGTTTTACAGGAAACTACTAATGGATACATCACTTTTGCTGACTTCAATTCCCACTGGCATTCCACGATCCAACGATCCATCCGTGGCTTCTAAGGCTCTCCATGGCTGACCTACTAGGTGATTCCAGTTCTCTGGCTCCAGGTCTATGTCTGGCAAGTGAAAGAAAGGCAAGGGAGTGTGTGAGGGTATTGGTACTGATCAATAGGTAAAGGTGATGTAGCTATAGCGCTGAGTAACAGATCATCTACTCTATGGCGGGCTAGGTATTGTATTCAGATCAAAGAGTAAGGGCTTCATGAACTGCTTCCCTATCCTATCCCCTATTCGCTATGCCCACCCTTTGGGTGCTCCTGAGGTCTTCTAGCATTTCCTTGTAAGCATGATGCTAGGGCTGTAAAGAGAAAGTATTATTTCTGGCAGGTGTATGGTATTCCCAAGGTCTTCAGATTCCTCTACTAATACTGTGCCCTACAGCTACAGATCACGCCTTCCTGGCTGGCATCTAGTGGCTCAATTGTCCTAGCCTAGGTGCTTGGCAGTAAAAGAAAGAAGGGTAAGGGGGTGTGGGCTTAATGAAGATTGAACAAGAACATTGGGGCTCTAGCAGCATGAACATAGAGGCTCTACGCAGGCATTCTATCTTGAGAAAAGGGTAAGGGGTTAAGGGCTTCTTAATGAAGATAGGGGCTCTACGCTAGCAGCACTAAGGCTCTACGGTGGGAGATAAAAGGTGGTAAGGTAAGGGTTGATGAACGTATTCCCATTCCCCTCTGCAAGATAAAATTGTATCCGGCACTAACAGCTAGCTCCTGGTCTGGTATACGTTTCCATTCCACAGATGGTCTAGGGCAGCTCCCTAAAGATAAAGTATTAAGGTGTATGTCCGAGGTAAGGTTTAATAAACCGATTCCCAGTTGTGCATAATCGCATAGCATCTGATCCGGATACAGGTGTTGTAGCATTCCGTTCCTTCCTTGGTAAGCATGGTCTAGGGCGAATAGAAAGGGTTATAAAAGCAGGTGGATATTCTTAAAAGGTAAGGGCTTGGCTGATTCCGATTCTTCCCATTCCGATCCAACAATCCAAGATCCCAGGAACCAATCTGTTTTTATTCCATTCTAGCAGTGCCTTGTAAGACCACCAGATGTGGCTAGAGCTGGTACATAGACTGTGTTATTTTGGCGGGTGTATAGTCGTCTTTCCAAAGTAAGGGCTTCATGAAGCGATTCCGATTCCGATTCTGATTCTGATCCAACGAATCAGCGATGAACCGATCCTCGGCTTCTGCTTTTTTCTAAGGCTCAAAACGCTTATGCTTTTGTTACTGACCCAGTAAGTGATTCCAGGTCGTATCTGGCTCCAGGTCTTTAAGGCAAGTAAAGAAAGGGCAGGCAACAAAAAGTCTTTCTTCATTCGGCGAATAGAGAATAAATAAGGTAACTAAGTGTGTGTAAGTTGGTGTATGAAGGGAATGATTATCCTGGGTCGGGGTAAATGCCTGATTATATATGTAATAACGCGAATTCAAAAATTTCATTTCATAAATAAACTATAATTACATTGGTGATTCCGGGCTCCTAAGGCACTACCGGCTCTAGGCAGGCAGGTTCTATAAGGTAGTAAGGAAAGGGTTTCTGAAGCAAATCCTTCTCCCCGATTGGCTATAGGGTCTCCGCCATCCGATGTTCCTGATCTTGGTAGATTCCCTCCCTAGTAAGCATGCAGTTGCAAGGGCTGTAAGAGAAAGTGTTTTAACAGGCAGGTGGTCTTGTTAAGGTAAGGCTTATGAAGCGATTCCCTATTTAAACTCCCCGATCGATCCCCTATAAGCTATCCCCGCTCTTGCTTCTGCCAGCACATCCAATCTGATCTGGGACATCAACAGGTGTGGTATCATTCCGTTGTAAGGCATGTGTGGTAGCTCGGGCTTTAAAGAGAAAGTAATTAAGGCAGGTGGGCAGTCTGAAGAAGGTAAGGGTTGCTGAAGCGATTTCCTATTGGCTATCCCCTGATCCATTCTCTACTTGCTATCCGCCATCCGGTAACTGCTCCTAGTCTGTAAGCATTCCCGTTGTAAGCATGGTGCTAGGGCTGCTGCATATAAAAGTCATTCTAGCGGGTGGGTAGCAAGGTGAGGTTTCCAGGCGGGCAGTAAGTATTCAAGGGCCTAATAAACTCTAAGGGCTCTGGCAGGTAGTGTCTAGTGAGGTATTCTACTGGCTGGGGAAGGGCTAATTCCTATTCCCAAAGCAAATTCCCATGGCCATGTGTATTCGCATTAGAATTTCCACCCAGTTGCATCCAACGATCCAAGATTGCAGGATCCCACCCAGCCCAGGCTTTTAAGGCTAAACATGTCCTGACCTAACCTAGTTGATGGCTGTTCTAGGGCTAAAGATCTACTAGTTCTAGCAGGGGTAGCTCATATATGTAATACCTGGTTGCTTGGGTCTTCCTGGCTTCATAAGAGGCTGGCACACGTACCCGACCCAACCCGACCCGATCCGAGTAGTTCTAAAATAAAGTAAAAGTGTTCTATTATATACGTAATAATAAAGATTCCTAGAAAGGTCTATTCTATCTTGTTTTCGGGCCTGTTCACTCAGTGCCTTCCTGATTTGGGGCTCCATATGAAGGCACAGTGAAGAAGGTTCCTTTGCTTGTTCTTGTGAGCTACAGCGAAGAGGTTGATTGGACCAGGACGAAGGGCATTACTACAGTGGAACTGATAACGCTAACGCGTTCCTATACTTGAGCTATTGTATTTTCTACGCTATTTTGTAATAATTGTATATCTCCGTATATATATATAACTCATTTGTGTGTGTATGTAGATATGGCTCATTTTATTGTGTTATGTTATGGGCTGACTGCCTTCAGTATCCGGGCCTCACCCCAAACGTGGGCTGTTGTCCGTGCGGTAAGTGAAAGGGGATCAGGCGAGTAGGAACTGTGTTACGGTAAGTGAAAGGGGATTAGGTGAGTGGGAGTAGGAACCCTGTTCCATGTGCTGTTTACAACGATGTGCATGGATGGGGCAGGGCTAGCGAGACCTCACATAAAGAGCGAGTTACTATAGCTCGTTATATACGATTCACCAGTTTAGGATCATACGCCAGTCATTTCCGATCATTGCCAGAAGGTCGCTTATTGCCAGCCGGTCCTAGTCAGCCAGTCAGAGCCATTGATAATAATTTTTTTATTTATTTATTTCAATATTGTTCCGCCTCACACACATAATCCGTACGTCAACTGTTACATTAACTAAAGATATTATGAAATAAATTATATATCAACGTATAGCCTTTGGCTGTGCGTCTTCATCCTCAAGTCAAGGCGCGAAGTGAAAACCCTCTAAAATCGGGTCTATATTAAAACCTAGGTTGCGGGGGGTCTGAATGGATCATATGGGTTAAATAAATCAAATTTGGCTTTAGCAAAAGAGCTTCGTCCCAGCAAGTTCTGAATGCTCAGGAATTCCATCCATCACTTGCCCGACCTAAGTGTCTCCGCCCGACCTAATAAGTATTACGGGGAAAACAAGCGTAGTACGGGTCAAGCAAGGTGCGGAGCTACTTTTCCGCACACATTGTAATTACATATATAAACTAAAAGGCGAGATAGATAAATAACATATAGAAATGCAAGGCACGGAGCGGTGAAGTGCGGAGCAAGAAGATTCTAATCTGATATAAATACCGGCTCGGCTTCGTTCGAAGATTACCATCTGAAGCACCACCTAGCAGGTTGGGTGGTTCCGGTCGATATAAAGCTTATTAGATTGGTTTTTACTAAGGTGAACCCTTGTTTGGAAGGTGTCGGATACAAATGAATCTACCGGAGTATCAAAGTATAATTTAGCTTTAGGCAACTCGATTCATTATAGCGTGTCAGGTGATTCCTTCCTTCCAAGAAGGTGGGAGCATAAGAGGCGCGTAGCTAGTGAGGAGCGAAGCCTTATTCAAAGTGAAGATTGGATGGGTTGCTCAATAAGTGGGTAGGTCAACTCGAAAACCGTATCAGATGCGTCTTTTCCTAAAGCAACCCTGGTGTATTCAGGTTCGGGGGCATATTATTATCTGGGTTTCCGAACTCTAAATTGGCTTTAGTAAAATCGATTCATTCACGCAGTTAAGATGATTCCTTCCATAAGGCCAAGAGGGCAGCATAAGAGGCACCCGGTTCTAAGATTAAGGCACCAGATTGGGGTGGTCCAGTAAATTCCGAAAAGTTTATACTCTGGGGTGTTTCCTATAATAGAACCCTTCGTTGGCATGTTTTGAGGCATAATCTTCTATCAACCAAGTGTCTAAATGTAAATTATCATTAGGGAAGTCGATTCCTGATAGCCTTTTAGGTAATTCCGCATCGTTCCTTCCATCCGTCTCTCCATCCCATAAACCCGTGGCTTCTAAGGCTCAAGATTCCTGATTCACACTAGGCTAGGTGATTCCTTCCTTCCAGTTCTATGGCTCCAGGTCTCCAAGTGGGTGCGGGTATAAATAAAGGTCTAGTCTAGCCCCTGCCTACTGTCTATGGCTGGCTCAAGAAGAGGTTGGGCTCCCTCCATGCCAGGCCACGAGGATAAAGTAAAGTGTATTCCAGGTGAGTGAATGGGTCGTACTCCCCCATGGTGCTGGGTGTCCGGGCATGAAAAAGAAAAGGGTAAGGCTGATGCAATTATTCCATGCCACCATCCGATCCACCAGCCCATCCACCCGGGACGTAATATATTCTAAGTAAGGGAGTAGTAAATCAAAAGTTCCCACGCACGATTGCCGGCAGTGGTTAATCAATAAAAGTGGTTCCAAGGATCCCACCAACAGAGCTGTCCAACTGAAGTATGGGGAAATAAGAATCTGTCTGTGCCGTGCCATCCAGCATTCTAATTGTTAGGAAAGGGAAACCCTCTCGGCTAATCAACCATTCATCCGGTGTTTCTAATCGAAGGTAAGTAGCTCTCTGATGGCCTGCTCCTTGTATACCTCCCTGGCAGCTCCATATCAAGTATGTAAGGTGGGTAGTCTAACAAAGGAAAGGTCTTATGAGACTGTCTCAAAGAAGCTGTTGTTCCAAAGGTATTCTGTGCCTACAAAGACCTCATGGGGCTCCGATAGACCAATCTCTGTCTGGTAGCGAGTGTCTGTCTAAAGAGAAGGTAAGGTCTGATCGCGGTACTAAACAGGTATTTATTCCTGACGTAATGCATAACTAAAAGGTCCTAGGGTTAAGGAGAGAACAGAGTAAGCATGCTGATTCCCCAAGGTGTAAGGTGAGGGCTAACATCAACCCATCCCAAGCAAACAAATAAGGTGCTCCAAAGGATTCTAGCATTTCCAGTTCAGCAAGTTCTAGGGCTAGTAAAGAGAAAGGTATTTCAGGCAGGTGTATTATATCGAAAAAAGGTAAGTAGTGGTAGCCTCCTAAAGCTTGGAAGACCTCATGAGATAGGGCAACTAAATATAATGTCTTTCTGACAGGTGTATTGTCTGAATAAGTCAAGGTATTAAGAGACTGTTCCTCCCTCCCCGACAGGTATTCCTGGTCTAATTCCTGGGTAAGTGACTGATCCAATAAACCCGGAGCTTGTAAGGTCTAATGACCCGATCGATTCCAATTCCGATCCAACGAACCAACCAACGATTCAAGGATCCAATCCGTGGGTTCTAAGGCCTGATAGTAGTGTCTCCAAAGACCTAATGTTGTAAAGCCAGTAAATAAGTATATCTGTAAGGTGGGTGTGTTTCCAAGGCTTACCTAAGTTCTGTAGATCCCACGAGAAAGACTACTAGCAGTTCTAAGGCTCCAGGTCTAAATCTAGCAGGTGAAAGAGTAAACCAAGGAAGGTAGTAAGGCCATACCTGAAAGCTAGGGTATTCTTCCTGGCTTTAAAAGGAAATTCCTGTGTTAGGGAGCACTCCGACTCCATATCCTAGGTGAAGGCGATAAGAAAGG
>Ga0233337_1000023_pt1 | contig 13208 bp, 7 predicted proteins | sample GEONDECOMP229_FD_183614 | JGI IMG/M metagenome (GOLD analysis project Ga0233337, IMG submission 183614) | Leaf litter microbial communities from Shasta-Trinity National Forest, California, United States - GEON-DECOMP-229 | ecosystem: Environmental > Terrestrial > Plant litter > Unclassified... | reverse complement strand
TCACCCTAACGGCGTACCTTTTGCATAATGGGTCAGCGAGTAAATGGGAACAGCGGCTTAAGCCATTAGGTGTAGGCGCTTTCCAGCCAGGGAATATACCAGTTGACCCGAAACCGATCGATCTAGCCATGAGCAGGTTGAAGAGAGCTCTAACAGGAGGACCGACTATCTGGTAGGGAATATCTCACAGCGTGGCGTTCACTTGTGCGCCTATAGGCCGTAGCGCGACCGTGCATTAGTATCGCTTGTTTTCTTACCAACAGAGCATTTGCGAAGTGAAAGAACATCACTTCAATTCACTACGTTGCCGTAACAAATTATGAACCGTAACAAACAAATTGGGTCTTAGGAAGAGCCGTATGAGGCAGCCCACGTACGGTCCGGGAGCCGAGCCCCAGCACACACAGTTATGGTGTAGGCGCTTTGTCAACACTTATATATCAGCTGGTCATCAATCGGAAGCAGGCAAGATGGTGACGAATGGCGATTGGTCCAAACCTTCGACCTCGTTCAAATTAGGCCACCAACCCCATAATTTGATAGCCCAGACCTTACTTTAATAGCGAATGAAGGCCGCCGGGTGGACGGGTTATCTCATAGGAATAGTAGCAGTCAGCGGGCTGCTTCTTGGCCACGCCCCCAGCAGACTGATAGATACGACATACTCGATCCGCATTATCAAGTAGGAAATTGCATACCATCAGCCAATCGAGAACCTATATCGGGCCGGGTAGAAAAGGTCAAATACGGCACGAAAAGTCCGATTTCAGTCAGACTTCATCTGAATCGTAGTTCAGATCCAAGTCGGTTTAGTGAGGGCGACCGCGAAAGTCACCGAGTGAGTTGCCCTTTCGTATGGATAGATAGGGGAACGTTGCAGATGCGGCACCACAAACAATATAGGTTGGGTTGGATAGCCATGTGATGGGTTACTATCCAGCACGGTTCGGAGAGCACTTTACGTCTGCGCTGGTGAATGGAAGCCCCCGGCTCTTCCCACGGAGTCACCATTTACTCTATTTATAATTTTCAAAGCTCGGTGATGCAGGGTAGAACAAGCATCAGTTGAACCAACATTTCGATCAGCAGTTGAAGGGGCATAATTTCCATCAGCAGTTGGAGCAGCATTACCAGTATAAGTCGAAGCATCAGAATTCCCGGTAGCACCAGTTTAATCAGCATTCCCATAAGCACCAGTCTAATTGGTCTCATTCCCAGGAACACAAAGAGTAGTCCCAGGAAAAGCAGTATCACAACTGGCATCCCCAGGAGCAGCATTACCAGCAGCACTATAACTAGCAGTCCCATCAACACCAGTAGAATAAGCTTTATTCCCAGGATTTCTAGCAACACCAATTGAACCGGCGTCAGCGGAATTCCCACCATAATAACCAGTTGAACCAGCTTAATTCCCGGGGCATCATTTGAATAAGCAGTTAAGGTCTCCTGGCTGGTAGGTTATCCCAACCCTTCTAATTAAAACCCAGCTGGTAAGTAGACGCGTACTTTATCCCCTTAACTTTGAAAGGCTTGCAATTTGATTTTAAACAGTAAAATATAAAGAAAAGCACTATTAATGGCCCCTTAAACAATTAATTCCTACTTCCCCTATCCTTCCCTGTTACTTCCGGCAGCGCCCAATAGAAGGAGCAGTAGAGAATCAGTTAAGAGGCAGGTTCAAATGCATCCCCATTGGATGGAACCTGCCCTAGCAGACAAAGCGAAACAAGCCCAATAATAAGCAATAGCTCACACCCACCTTCATCAGACATAGTCACAGTGCCAACACAGCACCAACTCCTTCAGAAATATTGGAAACCCGGTAGACCCCACGCCAACACCGGGCCAACAACCCCCCTCCCCCCTCATAATATATTATAGGCGAAAGCCACCATAATATATGCCAAAGCCACTTGGGTAAACCAATCATAAGTCCACGACCCAGTTTACCTGCCTGAGTGTGACTGTTGTGTTGTGTCCCGCTGCCCGTAGAGCTTGTTTGTTTCCGTTTAGTGGGTTTCCCCTCGACGAAGAGAAGAGCTATAAAATAAATTAGCTTGGTCCGAGGTCTCAGTGAGAGGAACGTAGTGAGCTGTTTAAAAGAATCGTCTAAAGAACCCTCAAAGAATACGAGCACCTTTATTTTATTTTGCCCTGGTACATTTTGCAACAAGAAAGATTCCGCTTGACGGTTTCAGTTGGGTGATTGTTGGTGGTCATTCGGAAGGTAAATAATGAGCCTCATGTGTTCACCCTTTATTGCTCTATCTTTCAAAACCACCTTTTTCGTCCCGTAGCTATAAGGACTTAAACTCTGGTCGAAAATGGGTAGACGTAGTCCTTTTAACCTTATAGTTTTTATAATCCCGGTAGCTCCGTGGGAAGGACTAATTTCCGCCTCTGTGAAGTGTTTACAGTAGCCGCCAGGTGGGTTATACCCAGCCAGAAAGCAAGGTAGAGAAGCTTCTTTTATGAATCCTGTTCCGCCCATGCCAACTCGACTTACTCTAAAGATTTATGCTCCTTTGTAGCTTCGTTTCGTAATGTCATTAATATATCGCTCGGTGTTAATAAATAATTATGCCAACTATCTGGCGTGCCGCGGGAACGAAGAAGGCCGTTTTGTACCCTTTTCCGTTTCCAAATAAAATGGAGCTTAACAGGCTCCCTGCCTTGGACATAAGTAAGTGTGGTTAAGGCTTTTTTGGGCCTCCGTTGCCCCAGCACCCTCTAGAGCTGCTACTTAATAGAGGGTAAATTAAGTACTCAAAGGTAGCGTCTGCAAGATGGGAAATTTGTTAGTGTTTCAGGTCCTTGCCCTTCTTAGTATGGCGATATGTTAGTTAGTATATTTGTGCACTCAAGAATTTGGCTTACGTCTTTCATGCGATATTTTCAATTGTATACATCACCAATATCCTTTATATCTCCTAATTGGTGGCCATGCACTACACTTGAGTAATTGAAAAAATTTTATCATTGTCTCACTCATGAGGAAGTAAAGCAAGTGTTAAATAGATAGATCTATGTAGTAGCTGCTACTCCTTCTGGGAATAACCTTCTGGCACAATGACTGGTTGTCTATTAGGACCACTGGCTGCTATGACCGGCTGGCGCTTATGACAATGATCGGCTATAGGATGGCCCTCTGGTAATAACTAGTGGAAATCTGTGACTACTTTAAATAACCCGGCTATTAGCTATGGCCTTCTGTCTTTTTATGCTGGGCAATGAAAACTTGCAATGATCAGCTAGCTAGGCCTCCTGAAAAGGACTCCCGGCGAGTACTCCTGTCTCTTGGCAATGATCTATCGGCTACGACTACTGGCTATGATAGACTATTGACTGACCTTCTGGCAATAATTGGCCATTGTCTATTCTCTTCTGTGATTCACTAACCCAACACTCCACTCGCGGCACCCCAGACAGACCAGAAATAAATACGGAAAGGACTACATCACAGGAGCAAGACTATAAAAATAGAAGGGACGACAAGCCACGCCATAGGGAATAAGTAAAGGAAAGCCCCAGCTGGGAGGAAGGGAGAATGAGAAAGAGAGCAACGTAAGCAAGTGCCTAAGCTTAATAAAGTGGGAAGGTGACAAGGGAGAGGAGAGATATACTAGCTCTAAGCAGCAGGTATAAAGATCGAGACGGGCGGATATCAATAGATAGATAGACAGGTATAAATAGAAAAGGTCCTAGTCTCTGGTTAATTGCTCTTGTAAAGCAAAGCATCATCGTTGGGTGGGTCTAGCCACACACACGTTCCAGCCTCACTCAACCAATCTTGATTTAGTTCCGTCAAGCCTAACGTCTAGGCAGCCTCACGTTCTAGCATCCAGCCACGGGTTCACCAGCCTTCTTCTATCATTAGTTGAACTTCGTTACTTTACGAACAAAGTTAGGTCAAGGGCTTTTACAGCACGCTAAAATGGTAATAGAATTGTTTATTTCGCGCCTAATACTAAAACTGCTTTCCCCCTTACTTCTTGGAAGGAAAAACCCGAAAAGCGTTCAATCGTTGAATTAGCTTAATAAAAACTTCAAATTTGATACCTTGGATATGCCTCGGACCCAAATAAATAAGAGTTTGAGATAGCAAAAACCGAGTCTGATAAGGTTTTTATATTAACGGACCAACCAGCATTGCACGGCTTGTTGTCTATTTCTTTTTGCACTAGCGGGGACTTACTATTTTATGAAGACGAAGTTAATTCTTAATCCAATTTTACTATTGAAAAGCGGGTTTGATCTCCCGGTGGATTCCGCCTAACCCGTAGAAAAAAAACTTTGATTTATCAAAATCAGAACCAGTCTTCTGCAAGGGGTGAGAGCCAGAAGCCTTCCTTTAGACAGACAGTCACCTTGAACCCATAACCTTCAGCCATCACCAGTCAACCAAGCCAAGCCCAACGGTTCCAATAAGTAAAGACACCTGCCAAGTCCACCAAGAATTGGGTAGACCCGCCATACGCTATAGAGAGTTTTACTATGCAATTGGCAAGGAACCCATTCAATTATACCCGTCCGTTTAATCATACCCAGATAGATTATTTATACTTTTATCCTTACCTAGCTTACTAATGCGGAACACATGGTTCCTACAGCCTCGCTAACCTCTATGGAACACGGGTTACTACCTCAAATGGATGGAAGGAGTTACTATGCATTACCATTTGAAGATCATATTATTGCATACACTATTATCACATACACATAGTAGCAAATAGCCAGACATAGTAAATTGCTGCCTGAAGTCATTGCCGTAGATCAGAGTCAATCTTAGTTTATCATTGAAAGATACCCCATTTCCAGTAGTCATAGCTGATTACCCGCCGTTCTCTTTGCCTAAGCTGCTGCATAGTTGTTGCTAGTCGTTGAATTAAGGGCATTGCAGCAAGAAGCTCTAGTCCGTGAAACTCTTGTCAGTGCAGCTCTAATCAGTCAGTGAATGAACCTATGGTCAATACTCTGGTAAGTGCCAAGTACTTAGTGCCAAGTACTCATTGCCAGTCGATCATAGTAAATCAGAAATGCCCGAAGGTGCTGATAGTAAGTAGTCGTTGACTGAAGGTCAGGATAGCCTGCTGCTGTCATTGCCGGGAGTAATTGTATTTTATAATTGCTAATAGCTGCTAGTTGATGATGCAGTCAATGCTGGTACTTGATCCCAAGAAAGTTTGATCCCACGTGTCGCCAATGCTGGTACTCGATCCAAGAGTCGATGCACTCGATGCTTAGCTTTATTTAGACTTTCATTTTTATAACGTCCCGCTACAAGGTATAATCTAAGGCTCCCATGTTCTCTACCCTTCACCCTACAACTCCTACTCGATCCCTTACCTATACAACTCCTACTTGAACCTACAACTCCAATCCTACCCTGTCGCAAGATAGAGGAGGGAGATAGAGAATATATCAGGCAGGTAGGTAGGTTCTACTGTGTATCGTGTGCTGGGGGTATAACATATATTTTATCGTGTGAATATAGGCAACTAAATATCTTGTGTATCATGTAATATGGAGGAACTCAATCACTATCGTTTCGTGTATCGATGGGGGGGACATGGTGGGCTGGTTCGTGAGGTAGTTCGAGTAGAGGGAGAGAGAAAGAAATAAGGCTGGCACCCACCCTTTGAGCACTTGGCTGTATAGGGAGAACCACCCCTTTAACACTTGGCTTTTTAGAGAGAGAGAAGGTCAAGCAGCAGAACTATAACCGGCATTATTCCCGGCAGCATAATTCCCATCCGCATTAGAACCAGCAGAACCGGGCCAAGCAGAACAAGGATTCCCAGCCCAAGCAGCATCAAAACCAGGATCATTCCCATCAGCACCAGTCGAACCAGTATTATGGTTCTTACCAGCATAATTCCCGGCATCATTCTTCCCAGCAGCACAAGGATTATTTCCAGGACAAGCAGCACAATATGAGGAGATCAGGAGGATCATTCCAAGCATCAGTAGATTAACAATGGCGCCTATGTAAGACTAAAAAAGAATCTCATTTGAGATTCAAATGAGGATAAATGATTCATCTGAACCAGAAAAAAATATTTTGATTATGACATATGAAATGTGATGATGTTTTGGGTGTCCTTCCAACCAACCAACCAAATGGAACACATAGTGGACATGGATTAGATTCCAATATGTGCTCAGATATGATTAAGAAGCAAGATGAGGATCGGAAGCTAGCTACTAGTTAGGAAGCTGCTAATTGAAATGAATAATCAATCAATGGATGGTTACAAGAGGTATGGGGACTATAACTATTGATACCCTCTTCCTCAATATACACACACATTGAACGGGTTTGACACCCTCCTCAATCTCACACACTTATTATTTGGTGGGACACTTTCACACTATGATGTTTCTATGTCTCTATGTCTCTATGCCAGCGAAGTAGTAGCCTAGAATGGATTCATTACTAAAAATATATACAAAATAGAGGTCCATACAAGCAAGGAATTGCATGAATTTTATATAAATCCCTTGCCTTCACTGCTTATGTTTTAACTACTCAACCTAATACCCCCACCCAATATGGTGGTTAGATTCTTCCTTTCTTTCCCCCCAATCAGGGTGAAAACAAGCTAGTTTAACTGGGCTCAACAAGACAGAGATAAGAACATAACATAGTTGTTGTTAGAGTTAGAACTTCTTCTAAATAGGTTCAACGTAGAGATGCAAAAAGTTACACGTATAGTAGAGTTCAGAGAATCTCCATTTTATTGTCCCGATGAGAGCAGTTCGTCTGACTCCAGAAAAAGGCAATCTTCTTTATAAAAACTAGTTAATTATATGGTTTTCAATTTGATTTACAACTCAATTAGGATTATAGTTCTTATTTCTTTGTCAACTTATCCCCATGGTTACATCATATATACATATTTCTTTCTAGTTACAATGGACAAGTAAAACGCATATATGCAAGTATCATCTTCAATTTCAATCTTTTATCTATTGCCTTAGGGCATGGGACGCTAAGAACTATACTTGTAGCAGCACCTTACATTGAGAGTTAGAAAGATCATTTATTCTTCTGTACCTTACGGAAAAAACTAGTAGTTATTACACTACAGCTTAAGACTACTGCTAATAGTACTTACTGCATAAGACTAAGCTAGTAGTTCTTACTCTAGAGTCTTATTGAACTCGCACTACATATAGTCCCGCACTACAGTGAGGCTAAGCACAGAGAGTAGAGCTAGGAGTTAGCTTCTGAACTAAAGCTAAGCACTAGAGAAATAGAGTCGTTCTCTTGCCAACACAGAAACATTTTGAAAGTCCCATTTATTCATCATCAGATTGCATAGATTACAAATTACAATGGCAAGGTTCAACATAAAGGGGGCCTTAACTCTCTAAGGTTAAGTATAGTGGGCATGGGCATTACTCTCTAGGCTGCTCTTAAGGCTTCTTAAACCATGGACAACAAAGGGGCCTAAGGCAGAGGAGGTTATTACTACTGCCCACATGAGAAGGTTCCCTCTGGTGTTATTGGCTTATTGGACCTATGGTGACATCATATATGCACACAATGTTAGATCTGACCTTCACTAAGGCTTTCACTTAGATTGAACTCAGGGGCTATGGTCTTCGCATAATTAAACAACCTATGCATGGAGGCTAGCTGTGGATACCCGGTTTCAGCAGAGCCAGCTAGTAGAGAGCCAGCTAGTAGGGACCTTGGAAACGTATCTATGGCAACCAAGTGTCAACGTATCTATGGCACCATCATATATGAACATGTTTATTAGCTTCTTAGTCTTATTCGGAACTAGGACATGACACATTCTGATTTGTTCATGCATGTCAGATATGTATGTTGATATTTTATATGAACATGTGAACGGCCTTGTTCAGTTCAACTCCGATATGCCGGTATGGTATGTTAGTGTCTAAGTATCCATGGTGACATTGTATAGTAATGGGTAGAGTGGCTATGACGGCTGCTAAGTTTCATTGCAATGACCAGATGCCTTCCCGTATGGCATCAACTCTAGGTCTAGTAGAAAGCCTCCAGACTAGAGTCCCAGCAGGTCCAAATAGGCATGCATAGGCCCCTACCTATGTTCAGTATAAATGCTAGTCCAAGTTAAACTTCTCCATGCCGATATTATATATGAACCAAGTATAGAGAGACAAGTGCAGAAGATGCAAGTTCAAGTGGTCAACGTATAGATGGTGATATGGATTGTGCATCTGAGGCCATATCATATATGTATGAACTAGTCTATATGCCAATATAATATATGAACCATGTATATATGGTATATGAATTGAACGGGCATGTTGTTTATAGCCAAGTATATATGGCAACATCATATAGTCAATAGAGCATATATGCGAGTCCAAGTGGAGTAGCTGTCGTAGAAGAGCCAATAGTGGATCGGTCTGAACAAGTTGCAACAACGTAGAGGTGCGAGCAAAACCATATAGGTCCTAGGTCCAAGGTGATTAGGAGCAAAGTCTCATTGAAACTAGGTAGGTCTGATATGACGAGGTCTTCCGCAGGTAGGACAGGTTTACCAGCTAGGTATTCTCCAAGACAAGTGAAACGTCTCTATGTCGATATCGTATATGAATCAAGTAGAGTGGATATGAAGATCCAAATTATCTAGGAAGAGTGCCAATCATAGCATCAACTAGCCCGATCATATGGCACTACTCCGGCAGGTTCAACTTATCCATGCCAACATCATATATTAACTACTCCCTTTAGAAGAAGATTGAAGTGAATAAGAGTGCCAAATGAGATCGTTTTGTGAGATAAGTATCAAGTTGATCATTTGAACCGTTGTCATTCCCGACATCATGGCAATATCATTTTAAAATGTCTCGATGCACTTCTCACCATGCATGATCCAAGCTAAGCAGCCGGGGATCCTACCAAGCGTAGTATCCAATCCCAGGAGCGCAAGGACGTATCCATGCGAATCCAAGTGCAGACGTAGATATGGCATTAGAGACTTGCAGATTCTTCAGTTAGAGTAGTCGTCAGAGCGGCAAGTGGCAGTTTAACGTAGAAATGTTTGTTGTACTTGCCATAGACAGGACTTATTTATGTGTTTAAAACCTGTTTATCTTTGGAATGGCAAAACTTCTCTATCGCTTTCAACCTGTGCCCATAGCATAGAGCCAAGGCTTTGTGGGCATGGGGAAAGGCTAGGGAAAGGCTGGGTAAATCCCATTCCTAATCATATATATTAACCACTAGTAGGTACCACCCAGAGTAACCAAGCGGCAGATTCTCTGAGCCCAGCAGCTCTGGTAGAGATGGCGTATCATATATTATTGATCCTCTCAGCTAGCTCTGGAAGTAGGAAAGGGTGCAAGGGCACAAGTAGAAACCAAGCGGATGAATTCTCATTGTATGGACTTTGTAAACGTATATATGCCGACATCCTATATTTACGTATTTAGCAGACTTCTTATGACCTGACTATAAGAAGCAATGTGAATCCTGGCTATCAGAGAGAAACATTCTTCAAGAATATAGTTTATTCAAGAGTATAGTTTCTTCACAAGAATATCCATTTGAGATTCCTGATTAGGGTAAGATGCCATCCGCCCCGACATCATCATTATTCTTCCCATCATCATAATAATTTGAACCGACAGCAATCCCGGCATCATTCTTCCCAGCACGAGCAGCAACACTAGAAGCAGCAGTCCCAGCCTAATTCCCAGCAGCAGCCTCATTCCCGGAAGCATTATAACCAGAAGTAAGCCAAGCATTCGACCGGCAGAACCGGAAGTAGTCCCAGTATCAGTATAAGCATAACAAGCAGCAGTATTCCTCCCAGCAGAATCAGAATAAGTAGCAGTAAAAGTATCTATGCGCTTTCAACTTGCCCATAGCACCAGGACTTCTCCATATTCTCTATGACAACATCGTATATTAACGAAACGTAGGCCATTATCATTGGAGCAATACTTGGAGCAACACCTGGAGCAACGTCTTTATCAGTGAAAATAAACTATGTAGTAGTAAAAGCTTTGATAACATTTTATTGAAGTCCAACTTCCCAAAGCTCCGACTTTAAAATGCGGCGATGCAATTTTAGGTGCAGCAATCAATCAATGAATGTGGGCAAATAGTAACAAATAGATATGTGCAATATAATATGTGAAACTAGGGATACCAGAGTTATTTTTCTTTTTTTGTGTGATATATGGTGACATCATATATATAGTGGAGCTCTAGAACAAGAGTGAGGTATCCACGGAGATGTTCTTAAGTGACAAAGTGGATTGGCTATAGGTTTGCTGGTTCGAGGTGAGAGGAGACTCCTGCCTGGCATCCAGAGACTCCTGGCATCCAAGGATGTATATATCAATTTTTTTATAGTAATAGTTTTTACATTAAAATGACTTCTCCATAGTGATAAATATATTTAACGAGTATAGATGCAACATCATTGTATATGAACCAAACCTGATTGCTGGTTGGTCTGGAGCAGAGGTTCACTCTCAGTCAGGAGGATGGATGCTGCTGATTGAACGGTTTGAGTATAACGCTAGATCAAGTCAATAAGCTCACTACTAACTAACTCTCCAATTTATATTGATTTCAGGTTCCTTGGTGCACATAACTATTGGAGTTATATCATGCATGGATTTTTAAGAATAATATTAAACAGACAAATGAGACAATGTAAACAATTTTTATTATACCAAACATGGATGGGGGCACTGGGGCTTAAGAAGGGCGGGTAAATTAAGGAAATAAAGGTAGCATATCCAGCAGCAGTAGATCCAACAGCATATTCAGAACTTACTTTTATAATAGTTCTGTCTCTTCAGCTTACGGTATTCACACATATCACAAAGTGCATTGGACAAAGGCTTGGTGGACTTTATGGTCCATCATAAGGGTGGTCCAGGCAGGACTAAAAAGTTAATAAAGCTTTTTTTTGGGGGCTTTCACTCTATGAACACTTAGTGTTAAAAAGAGAGTCTTTTATATATGGACATTTCTGTCTTTACAGCTTATAACGGTCTTCATTCCACGGTAGACCAAAGTGTTACTAATAAGGCTTGGACTTTCCGGTCCATTATTATAAATAAATAGGCCTTGACTTAGCTTAGCTCTAGTGAAAGAAGGTAGTTGTCTTTTTCCTTAGTTTCCATCAGCTAAAGCGAAGATAAGAAGGTCTTTTATCACCATTCTGTGTCACCCAACCTTATTTATAATTAAGTTAAGCTAGTTCCCCTGCTGAGCTCTAGCGCTTTCTTGTTGTGTCCTTCCTTTTAAATAGAAAGAACTTATACTCTAGCGAGCTTGCCAGGTCTTGCCAAGTCCATACACTTACTTGTGTGTGTCCCCTGACGCTCCCAGCGAATAAGCTAGGTTTATTGTCATTGTATCCATTCAAATAAAAGCCTCCTTCCTTTTATCTATCACTGAGCTCCAGCGAAGAACTAATGTAGAGCTCTGTTGCATCAGGTCACTCTACACTAGCTTGAAATACTGGTATGTTTCCGTCCCATTCCCAGACAACTATTAGCTTCCGTCTGAGCCCCCTCACCCAGCCTGCCGAGATCACGTATTGAGTAACCATATCTGTGTAAACAAGCTCTTTCACCAGGGCTCTTTCAACAGCGCCCTCCCTACCCTAATGGGGACAAGCGTTATTGATTACATAGGGACTAGCATTAATAAACTTATTATGCATATTCTCCTGAACCCACCTTCTTGGAGTATATAGCACCGAACCCTTTGTCTTGTATGAAACGACTAGTAGGAGGAACAGTAATTAAGGCAGGTCGCAGTATATAGGCTTAGGCCGCGGGTGAGGTGAAACTCTCTTTCCCATGAAATGAGCCCAGAACTTCTATTATAAACTGCCCTTTCGATCGGTTAATGAGTAAACTAGCATATCAACCTTGAGCCAAGCCTATCCTTCGCAATAAATGTTCAAAAAGCTGTTCCTGAGCCATGTAATATCCATTTCCTGCACGTAGCTGCCGTCAATCCCTTTCTGATTTGCCTTTTGTTGTTCCATCCATTTCATTTATTCGCGTAAATCCTTCCTATAAATGCGAAAGATCTGTGCGTCCTGTTCCATCCAGATAAAGCCCTTTTCTTTTCCTCACCGACCGACGAGAACCAGTTGTGTGACCGACACGTTACATAACCTGCCTCGTGCCAGCCTTCCCAACAAAGGTCCATGTCCAGGCCTCACCATTTATTTATTCCAGGGACCCTCCCCTTGCCGGAGCGACCTACGCCTTCCTATTCGTTATTCCCGTCGATCATGCGCAACCTATTAACCGGTAACTGCGTGATTGGCCATCGAAGCAGATAGGCAAGCGGTCGAAGCAATTTATGGCAAGGATCGTCAAAGCACACGAAGTTAGGTAAATCTATATTTACGTAAATAATCCAACCAAGCCACGAATGAAACGCGAAAATCCAGGTAAAAAACTCTTCCTGGCCAAGGGATGAAGCCATGGGAGGATCCATCGTGAATTTACCCACGATTTATTTAGGATAAAACTCGATATTTTTGGGGCTGGTCATTCCAAGCGTTGAAGGAGCCAGACCTTTCATTTTTTAGTTCTACTTAGATACCAATCCTATAGCCTACCCCTTAAATGCAACCTTTTCAATAGCCTCTTTTATCCATTCCGATTGGCCTGTATTTGCCATTCTTTATATATGTCATTATGCTCGATCAGCTGTGTGCGTGGCGTACCATAGAGATTGCTTGGTCCAGCTGTGAACCCTCTTTGGTCGAGCAAGCGATATACCTTGCGATCGAGATAAGGGTTTGGTGCTTCCTCCCGGTCCACGATATCCGGGGTTGAATGTGACATTCTTGACCGAACCGAGAACTACTTGATACACTAGTATCGGTGTGTCCAGGAATTCTTTATATATGTCATTATGCTAGACTCGGTATGGAAGAAAACTAGTATGTAAGCTAGGTTCAATGGTATAAGCAGGCGAGCATCAATATAAAAGAAGAGAGAAGGCGTTAAAACTGCTATCGGTGAACGCCCCACTTTTTATCCAAACACACGAGGTGAAGGTACGAAGAGGAGGTTGAATCTATGCTGCTGCAGTGCCCTACGCTTCTGGCTCTACTAGCTCCGACTCTGGACAACAAGGTCCATTTTATTGGCTATGCTGGCTGGAAACGATGTTGCCGTCATTTGGACCTGCTGCGGTTACGAAGGATGCTGCTCCG
>Ga0233337_1000022_pt1 | contig 13349 bp, 8 predicted proteins | sample GEONDECOMP229_FD_183614 | JGI IMG/M metagenome (GOLD analysis project Ga0233337, IMG submission 183614) | Leaf litter microbial communities from Shasta-Trinity National Forest, California, United States - GEON-DECOMP-229 | ecosystem: Environmental > Terrestrial > Plant litter > Unclassified... | reverse complement strand
CATTTTCGTTAGAGAGGAGATTATCCATGCATCCTTTGCAAATAAGATAATAACTCAATAGTTGCATGGCATAGGAAGGTAAATAGTCTGAAATAATAAATATTGTGTTTTATCACTCCCTATACACGCAACTTCTTCACTGGTTCCACGACAAAATCCATGTGGCACATCATGGTTGGGCTAGAGGAATGATAGTCAATGTTACAAAGAATGTCTTCATAAAAAATGCTTTGAGTTCTTATGTATAAATAAAGACATTTTTGAAAGGTTAAAACTAGTGTTGTCTAGTTCTAAGTTTCAAAGGTTAAATATAGGAAATAGGGGGGGTATTTTGTGAGTACAACTATGTGGAAGATTGAGATGGTTGAGGTTGGTGATTGCACTGAAAAGTGCACGCTACAACTTAGGTTGACAAATAACATGCCACAAATAATGAAATACTAATACTAATAATATAAATGAATTAAGAAAAAATTAAAATTTAAAAATAATTCTAGATCCGTATTAACCTTATTCTATTAAAAGGGTCAAAAGGATAGATCTCGCATTTTTGAATCCTCAAAAATGTTTGTATTTAAAGGCATTTGATCCATGTTAACACTTATAGATTCATGGATGCAAACATAATGTCTTGAAACAACAGAAATATTTCAAATGATTTGATAATTCTTTATGCTTGATTGATGTAGGTTCAAGGTATCTCTAATTTGTTAGTTTTCAAAAAGCCAAAAAATATTAGGGAAGAGATGTCATTGAAGAAAATAAGACGTGATGAAGTAGTAATTTCAATGAGAATTAACAAGTAGAAAGATTACTACGGCTCAGAGGCTGTGTTATGGTCGAGTTCTAAGGCTCGGCTAGGGCTTCTTGAGACTCGTCTAGTTCAAGGTTTTAGAGGAGGCAATCACTTCTCTGCAAGCCGAAGGTCTTGCTCGACGTCTGAATGGCGCTTCTCGAGGTCGGTTAGGGTTTCATCACAAGGCCTTCAGGAGGTTTCACCCTAGGGGCGTGCTGAGGTCACCATGGTGTCCAACGAGGGCAGGTCAGCGACACCCTCCACTTTCCCCCTTCCTGAAATCGAGGCCTTTACCCGGCTGAATTCCACGAATGGAAAGAGAGCAACAAGGAAGGAGTTGCCAAAATTTGTCAAGAATCTTGAGGATATACCAGAAGTGGACCTCCCTCAAGAATACATAATCAGAGTCGCTTTCTCCCTTGTTGATCAAGCTCTGATCGGTCAATTCACAAGGTTGTGTCCTACTCTGAAAGACATAGAGGGATGGGTCTAGAGGAATTGGAGACCTTTGATCTCCCAAAATGTGGCCTCATACTCACTTGGAAGAGGGTAGTTCTTGTTCGATTTTCAATCCAAAGTTGATAGGGACCTAATCTTTAGGACGGTCCTTACTTCATGGGGCCACAAGGGATCTACCTGAACCGTTGGACCCCTGACTTTGATCCAACAACACATATCCCCACAACAGTCCTCGTATAGGTCTGGTTTCCAAACCTCCCAATGCACTGCTTGAATCCAGAAGCTCTAAAATCAATCGGGAACGTCCTCAACAGATTTATTGATACGACGAACCCCATGGATCAGTATGCCTATGCACGTATATGCATAGAGGTAGATCTGGAAGCCGGTCTGCCTGAAGCAATCAAACTAACAGTTGGAGCCTGATCTCACTTCCAGAAATTGAATTAGCAACGACTACCTTTCAAGTGTAGAGTTTGTCATGAATATGGCCACTTCCATAGAAATCCCCCGAAAAACCAAGAAGCTCAACCAGAAAAGGAAAAGGATGAAGGATGGCAAGCTACCAAGAAGTATAAAACTAATCCTAAATCTGGGCAAGGGCATCGCAGAGAGGCCGAAAATCCCGATACGGTCAAATCTGCTCCAACCCCTCCTCCAAACAAGTCATCTGAGCAAGCCCCCTTTAAGGCCAACGATAACAGCTTTAGTCTTCTTCAAGGCCCCAAGGAGAATGAAGCTCATGAAGCCTCAATAGATGGTTCAGAACCTCTCGTGGCAGGTTAGCGAGAGGAAGCCTCTGAAGTAGAGGAAACTAGAACTCAAACGGAGGCAATCATTGAATCCAAATTAGAAGAAGAAGAGGAAGGGGAACTAGAGAAGTCACAGTCAGGCAAGAAGAAATCTACTCGCAGAAGAAAATCGACCAAAGAACAACGGGAGTAGGCTACCTACAAGGACAAGCTACAAGGATCCCAAAAAAGCATTGAAAGGCTCCTAAGGAACCCTCGAAACTCCAAGCAATCAGGGTCACCCCCAAAAAGGGTCCCGCCTTCCGCCAAAGGTAAGTAATGAAGGTTCTCTCCTGGAATTGTAGGGGATTGGGTAGTAGAAGCGAAGAAAAAGAAATGAAAGACTTGCTAAGAATTTATCATCCTGATCTGCTACTAATCTAGGAGACCAAAATGGAGGAAAGGACTTTCCTCCATTTCACTTGAGATTTCTGGAAAAAAAGGAAAAGGCATCGTAGTCAGATCTAGAGGAGCATCTGGAGGTTTGGGTACCCTCTCGGACGCTTCGTTGTATGAATTAGTCGAAACCGAGACCTGTACTCATTGTATATTTACACGGCTTCTTCAAAAAGCAACAGTAATTCAAGTATGTCTCTTTAATTTGTATGTTCTTTTTCTTTTGTCAGAAAAAAAAAGATTGTTGGACTCGCCTTCCAGAAGTTAGTAATAGTATTATCATAGACAACATCATCTTAACAGGTGATCTAAATGTCATCTTGAATCAATCTGAAAAAAAAGGGGAGGTATTACTATCAGTGACCTCATCCAAGAACAAGATGATTAGCTTATTCTATACTTGGAGCTGGCAGATATAGGCCCCTCCAATGGAAAATACACTTGGACCATTAAAAGGATAGGCCCGAGGCATATAACCGCCATACTGGATAGATTCCTAGTCCAGGAATCCTTCCTGTTGCTAGGACTGAACCCTTCATCTAGAATCCTAACTTTTGGAGGCTCGGATCATAAGCCAATATTCTTAGAGATATAAAAAGGAATCAAACCTGGGTCCTATCCCCTTCCACTTCATCTCTCTTTGGACCTCCCAAAAGGATTTCTTGGAAGTAGTTAATAATGCGTGGTCATACCTGGTTACTGGCTTGACATTTTACATATGAGAGGAAAAGCTCCGCAGAGTTAAAAAGGCCCTCAAAAGCTGGGTCAAATCCATTGCCACCCTAGCTCAACAAAGGCAGGATGCCCAAAACCAGCTGGAAGACCATCAAGAGATTCTAGAATTTGCTCCTATTACCAAAGAGATGCTTGACAAAGAAGTATCCCTTCATCAGTCCTTGAACTCAGCCTGTCGTCAAGAAGAAGAATTCTAGACGAAAAAATCTCAAAGCTTATGGCTCAAAGTGGGAGATCGAAATACAACTTATTTCCAAAAGCATGCCAAAGCCAAGAAACAATTCAAAGCAGTCCAAGAGATTCAGGATCAAGGACACGTGATCACAAGGTTTGACAAAATTAAAGAAGAGGAAACCAAATATTTTAGCTCCATCTATACTGAGGATTGTACAACTCATCCCTAAGAGATTTATGACTACATGGATCTAGTTCCCACCTTATTGCAACGAACAGATAATATCAACCTGTGCAAACCCTTAATGTTGGAAGAACTAAAGGTAGCGGTAGAGGATATGGAGGAGGATAAAGCTCCAGGCCTAGACGGTTTTAGCGCAAGGTTTATAACCTCTTGCTGGGACATCATCCACAAAGACCTTTTCAAAATGGTGCTAAAATCACAAAATTGTAACAAGATCGGAGGGAGTACCAACTCTGCCTTCCTAGCCCTCAATCCAAAGGAAAAAGATGCGACCACCTTTGACAGATTTCGACCCATTTATTTATGCAATATTGGTGACAAAATCATCACCAAAATAATGGCCACTCAGATAAAAGTCATTCTCCGTAAAATCATTTTAGTAAACCAAGGAGGATTCATTGAAGGACGAAAAATATGGGGCAACATCATCCTAGTTCAGGAGGCAATCCATTCATGTCTTTGAAATCGTGTACGAGGTATGGTGGTAAAAATTGATATAGCTGACGCAATTGACAGAGTTAGGCATGCCTTTCTTCTCCATGTCTTGAGGAAATTTGGTTTCGACCCTGCCTTCATCTGGTGGGTTAAATCCTACATCAGCGAACCTTGGATAGCTCCACTCATTAATGGACGAGTGGCGGGTGTTTTCAAAACCTCTAGAGGTCTGTGCCAAGGAAGCCCCCTCTCCTATACGTGTCGATTCAAGCAGTGGTGCTAAGCTTTTAGTTAGATCGAGCAAGGCAAGACCAGGAACTCATAGGTGTAAGAATGGCCCAAGGAGTTAAGAACATAAACCATGCCCAGTTCGTTGATGACACCATCCTTCTGGGAGGCACAAGTACTAATTCAACTAGGCGGTTTAAATCAATGCTTGACTCTTACTACAAGGTCTCAGGCAACTTCCTAAATTATAAGAAAATTCAAATCTATAGTTGGAACATCAACCCGAGAGAAATGATTGATATATCTCGAATCCTTGGGATCGAGGGGACCACCCTTTGAGATTCATTTTAAGTATCTTGGTGTTCCTATCTTTAGAGTCTCCCCAAAATCAAATGCCTGGAGTCTGTTGGTGGAAAAATTCAAGAAGAGGATCCTCACATGGAGGGTCATCTGGCTCAACTTGGAAGGAAAAGTGACTCTCATCAAATCAGTTATGCGCAGCCTTCCTATTAATCAATGCTCCCTCCTGTTAGTGCCCACTAAAATCCCGTCTTTGTTCGACAACCTGCTCCGTAATTTCCTTTGGCAAGGTGGGAAAAGTGGTGAGGGGAAAAAGTTTGCTCTCATCCGTTGGAAAAAGATAAAAAAGTCCACTTAGGAGGGAGGGCTTTAGATCTGGGACTTAAAATACCAAAATTTAGCGTTGGGAGCCAAGCTCCTTTGGAACATAATTGCCGATAAGAACTCCTAGAGTAGTAAAGTCCTCAGAATAAAGTACTTCTCAGGTTCCCATCTGCGTTGTATGGATAAGGAACCCAAAGTCGAGAAAGTCTCTCCTATCTTCTCCTTATGCAACAAATCTCTCCCAAAGTTTAGAGCTGAATTAATTGGATTCTAGAAAATGGGAAGCATATCAATATTTGGAAGGACCCCATCATGGGGAACCCCTCCTTATCTGCAGCACAAGGACTTCAGAACTTACGAAATTGGATGGAAGGCCAAGGCTTGGAAACTCTCTGGGCCATTTCTTCTTGGAGCCCCGTTCACCCTTACTCCTAGTAGAAATGGAATATCCTTGACTGACCACTCCACCTGTTAGACGAAAAAGTCGCGTTTGTCTCCCTTTTGCAAGGTTCAACATCATTATCAAAAGTCTCAAAAGATAAAAAGAGGTTGGGGAGTAAAGTCAGGCTCGTACACTGCAACTCAAGGATACCATCTCTTCTTTGCTATTCCAAATGTCCGTGATATGTTTGTCTGGACCCTGGCTCATGGGAGTGTCCTCATAGGCGATAATCTAGAAAAACGAGGCTTCGTCGGTCCTTTCCAATACCCCCTATGCTGAGAAAGAAAAGAAACCGCAATGCACTTGTTCTTAAATTGCCCCTTCGCGGTTGAAATCTGGGACTGGATAACAACCCTGTGGTTTGCAATCCACCTTCCTAATTCCATCCTCTCGCTCTTCAGCTCCTGGGACCTTGTCTTCCCGGGTCCTCTCCAGCAAAAACCTGGACTCAATTTGAATTGGTTGAGTCTTCCCAAATTTATAATCTGGAAAATATGGTTGGAAAGGAACCAACACATTTTTAAAGGAATTGCACAAAGCACTGCCCAAAAACAAGATCCCTTTAAACCTGAAAGAATCAAACTGGTTATAATCCTTCATACTCTCTGAAGCCATCCCAAACCCAGTCATTCGGTAGCATGAAATATGAGAGTTAAGGATGGATTCGACTCAGTTTGACATCTGGAGGAAGGAGAGGAGACTCTTCAAATTGTTTTTCGATGGAGCATCGAAAGGAAACCCCGGGGCGGTAGGAGGGGGAGGGGTAATCATCAACCCCGAGGAACACAAGGAAATCACCTGCTCTTGGAGCATTGGATTCGGTACAAACAATCAGGCAGAAGCATATGGATCACTGATGGGATTGAAGCAAATTCAAACTCTAATGGTAAATAAAGCACTGATTTTCGGAGATTCCAGGTTAATCATTCAAGCAATGATTGTCCCAACCCAAATCTAGTACAAATTCTGCAGAGGATTAAGCTACTCTCCTACTCCTTTCGAAGTCTGCAATATTTTCTTATTCTTCGAGAGTTGAAAAAAATAAGAGGTGATTAAACTAGGCCACTAGATGAATAAACATCTCTCTCAAGCTAGATGAATAAACATCTCTCTCAAGCTTGGGTCAGCCAAAATGTTAAACACGACATAATCAATGAAAATACCCTCACCACCTTAGTCTTACAAGCCATACAAACCTTTAAAGAGTAAAATAATTTCTCACCCTGCAAAAATCCGAAAAAACATAATATCAAAACCCCCCACAACTCGTGCACTCAACCCCGTAATTCAAAAGAAGTGTTGTTTTTAAATTAACGAAATAAGCAAATCGATAACATCTTATGCTCAACATATTAAGTGATAAAAATATTATTATATTACAATAATCCACTGAGCTTTAAAAATATAATAAGTTTTTCAAGATTGGAAAGCGCGGATTCTACAGTTCATTCGGATACCTACGTCCGGATGTTTTAGATCATGTTAGCCTCATGTTTTATTAGGTATCATTGGATACCTACGTCCCGATTCTACAATTCCTGTTGTACTTATAACTATTCAACCAGCAAGGAAACTCAACGAGATCGGTAAATCAATGATAACAGGCGGGCATTGTGAAAAAACATGTTCGCTTTTCATTTCCAAACTCTTAAGCTATCGTAAAAAAAAATAGATAGAATCTCATATGGGTAGTGTCTATGACCTACTTCGGTATAACAACAATGGTCGGTCTCACAAGAATTTAGCACTAAAAATTGCAGATTTTTAGATGGGTTAATGGGGAGTTAGAATGTAAACAGATTGAAAGGCAACTGCACAAGCCTTCCTTGTTATTGTCACACAAATGCCTCTTGGTATGGCTCTGCACAGACATGACTAAATTTATGGCTGGACTAAGACCAATCTGTCACTCCTGTGAACAAGGGAATAAAAGAGTTGTAGTCATAAGGAACAAAAGAAGAAGGCATAAATGAACATTGTGCCTTGGAAAAAAAAATGGATGTGCCAAAGGCCAAACAAAAAAATGGCGCGACTCATAAAATTACGAGGAAGGTTTTTCATTTGATTCAAGTATAGGTTTGCCCCAAAGGTGTCAAAATATTTTTAGTCTGATGATGGAATTGGCATGTGGGGTAGGAGGAATACATTATCATCATAGTTTATATGAGCCCTGCTGAATTGCTCTCAAGGGCCTTGGAAATCACGAGGCAGATGGATGAAGCCCCAAGTTGCTCTGGGGAAGGTCTAATTTTCCTGTTCCATTTGCATTTGTTCTTCTTTTACTTATAGAAATGCAATCTAACAGATGTTGGCTCCACTGCTGGACTTTGCATTGTCCTATAGACCCATTTGGGCTCATTAATACTTGAATGTGCACCCTAACCTGAACCAGAGAAGTGGGGAAGTACAAAATTGGGTACTGGTTTTACTTACAAGGTAAGACTGCAACAAAGTGATACAACAATACACATTGTATTATTCCCCATACATAGGTTTTGAACAGGTAGCTGAAACTCTTTAGCTATACAGATATGTCCTTGAGGAAACATGTGAGACAAAACTTGGAATGATGACAAGATCAATGCACGGTGGGAGATGAGAATCTACCTGAACCAAAGACATGTCGCATATGATACCTGAAGATGAAAAGTTTGCTAACCTGTGTGTAAAGGAACATGGCACATTGGAGGAAGTGATGAAGAATATAATCATAATGACACCAGGAAAGTAGTAGTCGTCTAAAGTCGAGAGAAAAGATCTAGAATTGCATTTGTTACATGTCTTTTGTTCAAAAATGTTGCATATATTAGTCAATAAATCATGATACATGTACACCAAGATTGTGGAATCTTGGGGCCAAAAGTTGGTCAAACAGGGTTGGGGAATAGTGTCTCAGGAGTCGGAGTTTAGTAAGGGATCCTAGAGCAGCCAAGGAAAAGATTTTAAAGGCATCACTCAACCCACAATATGATCTTAACAAGGAACATGAAATTGGTTTAGTACATAGGATCCGGGGAGGAATATGAGGATTCTAATATGAAAATTGGTAACCATGCAATTTATTTCCAATTTCTCTCACTTGTGGATTCAAATGATACCCTTTAACCTTATCATCATCAAATCAATCTCACCATAACATTTTTATTTCCACGTCTTGGAAATGCTCTTCTCCAAGTATTATGCATAGTGCTTTCATGATTTTATTAGAGAAAGTTTCAGCACACTTCGAAATTTTATCTAATTTCATAAGAGAATTTTCAGAATCCTAGAAATGAAGGAGGAAGGATGAAGTCACTTGTGACTTCATAAAGTCAAGTGGAACATTCTAGAATAGACTTAGAGTCTCACTTGAAACTTTTGTTTTTGTTACAATAGATGATTAAATAAATGAGAAAAAGGACTCGATCCTTCTCAATGTAATAGTTAAAGTTTGTTTGAACTGTTAGGAATTTCCAGGATCTTAGGAGTAAGGCAAGAGTTTGTTGACAAATGTTAGCAGCACGTAGCAGTTGAGTCACAAATGTAGAACAAATTCAAATTGGATTGTAACCTTGAATTGTGGATCTGAAACCAATTCCATTTTATATTTAAACTCAGTAGAATTCATTGGTAAGGTATCCTAGGGGGAATAGCTCGCATAACTTTTGATAGCTTGCACAGCTTGGAGGCTGGTATAAGCTTGAACAGTTTGAAGAGATCAAAGAGGGAGGCTCAGAACAGATGGTTCCTTGAGAAAACGGAGACCAAATGTGTGGCTAACGTTCTCTGTACGAAGTTGATCTAGTAAGTCAAGCTTGAGAGCTTAACAAGGAACATGATCTTAACGAGGAACATGAAATTGGTTTAGTGCATAGGATCCAGGGAGGAATATGAGGATTCTAATATGGAAATTGGTGACCATGCAATTTATTTTCCATTTCTCTCACTTGTAGATTCAAATGATACCATTCAACCTTATCATCATCAAATCGATCTCATCATAATATTTTTATTTCCAAGTCTTGGAAATGCACTTCTCCAAGTATTATGCAGGGTGCTTTCATGATTTAAATAGAGAAAGTTTCATCACACTTCGAAATTTTATCTAATTTTATAAAAGAATTTTCAGAATCCTAGTAATGCAGGAGGATAGGCTCAAAGGATGAAGTCACTTGTGACTTTATAAAGTCAAGTGGAACATTTTAGAATAGACTTAGAGTCTCACTTGAAACTTTTGTTTTGTTAAAATAGGTCATTAAATAAATGAGAAAAAGGACTCGATCCTTGTCAATGTAATAGTTAAAGTTTGTTTGAACTGTTAGGAATTTCCAGGATCTTAGGAGTAAGGCAAGAATTTGTTAATAAATGTTAGCAGCACGTAGCAGCTGAGTCATAAATGTAAAACAAATTCAAATTAGATTTGTAACCTTGAATTGTGGATCTGAAACCAATTCCATTTTGTATTTAAGCTCAGTATAATTCATTGGTAAGGTATCCTACGGGGAATAGCTCGCATAACTTTTGATAGCTTGCATAGCTTGGAGGCTGGTATAAGCTTGAACAGTTTGAAGAGATCAAAGAGGGAGGCTCAGAACATATGGTTCCTTGAGAAAACAACATAGACCAAATGTGTGGCTAACGTTCTCTGTACGAAGTTGATCTAGTAAGTCAAGCTTGAGAGGTTAATTGAAGGAATAATAGTGAATTCATATATTTACGTTTATATTGTGTGCAATGTGAATGGGATTGATGAATTATGTGTATAGCTCTATGGTAATCAGTATATTGTTATTTCGGTTTCAATCACCAGAGATAGCTTAACATATATCGTGGCTGATTGATAGATTTCATTCACGTAGTTTCAATCAAAGTTGAATCAATTGAATTGCATAAAATGGATAGTAACATCGAGTACTGGAAGGCGTAGGTAGCAAGTCTGTGAGTGAGGGTAAATATGCAATTTCCAGGACATAGACAGAGATAGAATTGATCTCTGGGTGGTTTTCAAAAATGTTGGCTGGATAGAATCTCTGTGTGAGATTCCAACCCCACGAATCGATCTTCAAGCTGTTAGTAATGCGCTGATAAAGCAGATCTCGTATTGTATTATTAAGATTGTGCTTTCCAGATATTGAAAAAAAATAGTATTGCTCTGTCTGGATAACAGAGTTGGTCGTAATCCAGGTTGATAATTTGTGTCGGGGTTCTAAATGTGAAGTTTTCCCTTATAAAACGAGTCTCAAACTCGTTCATATCTTACGATATTTGTAGTAATTTGATGGAGGTAGATCGAGAGATTGTGCTTGTTTTTCTATCCATGCATGAAATTTTTTGAATGTTTGATATGCTTTATATTTTGTCATTAATAGGTATATCCAACACATTCTGGTGTAGTGTTACGTCCCCACCCCTCTACCAGGGAGAGGATGCGACGATGCTGCTATCAATCTGAGCAATCTATCCCCATGAACGTAAAATAAAAATAAAATGAAATAGAAGATACATATGTAGATGTACAAATTATTAACATACAACAGAAGAAAAACACATTCTATTCAAGCATTCATCATGTTCCTACTAATTTATAAAATAGATACAGTTGCAAGGATTGAAACACAAGAAATACTTATCTTAAAAGAAGCTTGTCCCGCAACCAGCTATGTCGCTGCAACGTTCCACCCAACCATAGGCCAGTGTGCTCATCAATCTCTCAATGGCACTACCACCCCCGAGTTGGGCATGGTTCCCACAAGGAATAAGGGAACACTAGCATACTCACACATAGCCAAGGATACAACAAAAACTCAGCCAAGCCAACAAAGTTGGGTTTATCGGGCTGCAAAGGAGCTGGAAAGGCTGACTGATAAGCTAGTGAGCTCAACCACAGAGCCATCGACACCTACACCAGATCTATCCTAGCTTCTAAAACATCTACACACCCAACAAAAGGAAGCATCCCCTTCTATGCTACACAGTCCCTCAGGCTATGCCTTCCCTTCCAGTGGTATTTAGGGTGTGCAAAGAAGAAGAAAAAACCCCTAGATATGTATGTGAGGTTCCTTCTCACACTGTGTTTATCAAGCTAGTTAGACCCCATTTCCCCTCCCAACTAGTTCATACCAAGCAGCAGAAACATACCCCGCAATTGCAAGTTCTGGCCATGGATGAAAAACATCCTGGGAGCCAAAATTGACAATGGTGAATGGGGAATAACAACCCTGTGACCAAAATTGACTTCACGTAACATTCTTGGCTCCACGTGGGTAAGAAAAACGGCTCAACAGCCACTCAGAAAATTGTGGTCTCTTCTCAACCTGTTGGGCATTGCCAAAATGATTTCCAGCCATGGGAGAATGTAAACGGATTGCAGAAAACGGGCATGAGAAGATGGAGGATGGATGGCTGAGGAGAAATCAGTTGCATGCCCTACATGAGGAAATTGGTTGCCTGTGCGTGAGTGAGTAATCGATGCCTCTGTGAGAGTGGAATACGGCTTCTTGAGTGTCTGCGGCTCTCCCCTTTCACGTGAGGGTAATGGACGAATTGATCTCCCCTTTGGGAAAGCCTGTGGTCAAGGCTGACAGCCCTGCCAGAATTGACGGCTGCCCATATTCCCAAGCCCTAAGGCAATAACTGGCCAACTAACTCCTTAGAGAATTAAGTGGTTGGTTGAATAAGACAAGAAAGTAGTTGACAGATGATGGGTTCTCCTCTTGACACTTGTCTTTTACCCAATGGATCAAGGTTAAATATCCTGAGGAAATCATGCCCCCGTCTCATTATTGTTGCATTGACATCGCTGGTTGTGGGTATTTTAATTAAATTGCATATTTTAATTATGTTAAAAATTATAAAGTGCTTGGCTAGCATGAAATACCATCGACATCGATTTTAATCGCCAAAACATAAAATGCTAAATCGATGGTGGGGCTTTTGCCTTTAGTTCCACGCCATGATTAATTACAATATATACATCATATACATTTAATGCAAATGGGGTCAAAACCGAGATGTTACATGTAGTCATCAACAAAGGTCATGAGATTTATGTCGAGCGAAATATATGATAGTTATTTCGACATAAATTATCAATATGGGGAGATCGTAAACTTAGAGGTGCAAGGAAAATGTATGCAGGATCAGAGTTATACTAACCTATTCTAATGCTTGAAAAGGAAACACATATACGACTGAAATCGAAAACACGCGACTAATCTAACAAAACACATGCGACTGGATTTGAACCTAGTTAACGAAAGCGCATGAAATCGTATTGCAAATAAACTTAATTAAGAAAGCAAGAAAATGAGCAAACTAATCTATGAAAGCATGTGACAAATGAAAAATGATTATATGAAAAATAACAAATGACAAATAAATATGAGCGCATAGAAAATTTATATTAACAATTCATAAGAAATCAATCCAAATTAACATGAGAGAGAGTAAAAGAATTTGCATTACAGCATCATCTCCATTATATAATAATCAAAATCCACTCCATGACTAACTCTCAAAAAGAATTTACACAAAGGATTTCTCTACTTCCACACCACTAAAGAGGCCTCCTCCCAAATGAGGAGAGAACCCTCTTATTTATACATGAATACTTTGGATAAAAAGACAAACAACTCATAATTACATATCCACTTTTCTCTCAACCTATCCCCTCAAATCCTCCATAATATCTTTGATAAGATATTATATCTCTGTGATCTTCTCCCTTGAATATGATTGAATAATTATCCCAAATCTTCCTCAAATCTTCAAAGCTTGAAGATGAAATTCGAATTTGAGTCTAGATGGTGACTTTTGACCTTGTTAAAGTCTTCAAATCAGCCCGAAAACATCATAAAACTCACCCAACTTTGAGATATAATGAAAATATGTTAATTTTCTTAATATTTAATCATAAATTCTCTTAAAATACTTAAAAATAAACTAATTTGGAAAATACAAGGTAACCCATATTTATTTATGAAAATGGCACAGGGAATGGTTATTAGAGTGATGAATAGGGATGGGTGTTAGGAATAGTGAAGGATG
>Ga0233337_1000021_pt1 | contig 13963 bp, 9 predicted proteins | sample GEONDECOMP229_FD_183614 | JGI IMG/M metagenome (GOLD analysis project Ga0233337, IMG submission 183614) | Leaf litter microbial communities from Shasta-Trinity National Forest, California, United States - GEON-DECOMP-229 | ecosystem: Environmental > Terrestrial > Plant litter > Unclassified... | reverse complement strand
TATGTGGGGTTTGCCCTAGGTGTTTCTCTACGATGACAGGTTCACAGGTGCTTCGATCGCTAGTTGGTAGGCCCTGCCCTTCGCAATTGGTGAACATTTAGTCAGTTAGTTTGATCACTTCCTTCGATTGGTTCGCTCCACTCCACGGCATTGGTTGGCTTTGAACGGCACCAAAAGCCTAATCTGTATCTTGGTAAGTGAAAAAGCGTTTCGTTCGAGAGTCATAGCTCGCTGCATCAGTGTAAATAAAATATCCATTTAGACTTTACATTTCGAGTGTTGATAGTGGGAGATCCAGCAGATGCAAAGGTGGGAAAGGCAGAGGCTTTACCTATTGAACCACTTAATGGATGTGCTCGGGCCGGCTCTGTGGACATTGCCTCTTCTGCTGGCTCCTTTGCTTCCACTAATAGTTGTTCCTAAACTCAGTCAACCACTTATGATTACTTTGCCCTTCCCAATGCTACAACCTTTCCCGCCTTTCTCTCTCCTACTGATGCTATCATTGGTAGTGGTACTTTTACTTGGTCACTTGGCTATGCCTATGTCTATGTCTATGCTTCCGCGGCTACTCTATCTGGGACCGGAGGATATAAAACTGGCTATTTATTTGGATCCAGCGGGCCATTCAAGAAGAGGTTCCAAGCACATATCCATAAGCCTTAGGTGCAGAGTGCTCCGCAGATACGGTTTCAGAAGCAGAAAGTTATACACCATTAGCAACATAAGCAGAAGCACTCGTAGTCCCAGATCGAGATACGATTTGTTCTCCACAGATTGAGATGCATATCCAGTTCCATAATATATATAGATACAGATTCCGTTGACCAAGATTCAGATACAAAGCGATCATATGCGGAACCCACAAAGGAGATGAGGGCCAGAGTAAGGGTAGCACCCAAAGAAGCATTATCTAAGGTGGCAGATTCTACAGTGGCAAAGTGAATAGCAAAGATGGCAGAGGCAGTTGACTCAGTTGATCCAGTTGCCCCATCTATTTTAGTTCACCCAGCTGTGTATCCCTTCCATTGATAGATTCACCCGTAGCAAAGGCATAGGCACCGGGTATAATAGAGGGACAAACGGTAGAGACAGTAGCACAGTGAGCACTATACCCAGTGCTTGTTTCCCCAACGTAGCCATTCTCCTTTGTTGGGTTCCGTCGTCCTATGATGTTACTATAAGTAATGTTCTAATCTTATATGGCGTTCCCATAAGTAGTGTCGTTCTGTTAACTCTGTATGCCGATCCTCCAACAGCAGTTCGAGATAGAAAACCCACAAAGGTATAGGTGTAGGCAGGGGTAAAGATGCTTTAGCTTCAGTAAATCCACCAGCAAAGCCAGCTAGGCTGGTATGGGCATCACCCGCGGCACATCGAGATCGAGAACCTTGCCCGATGCGGACAAAACCTCCTCACCCTCGTACCTCTTCTTTTCTTTTCCCCTTCACGTACATACTGAATCAGACTCCGCTCCCCCTTGGCAGAAGGCAAAAGCCAGGGGCGGAGCCACTCGACCATAAGGGAGAGGACCCGGAGGGGGCTCGACTGAGGGACGAGGGAGAGGGGTCGCTCCTCACCTAACTTTTGGGTTATTCTTTATAGATGTTCTATTTGGATATTTCGTAGGAATCAACTTTTGATTATGCCATATCTTCTCTACGAGCCTTCTTTTTGGTATGATTTATAACCTGCACTCCTTAGCCTCTTCAGACTACGATTAAGATTGTTCAGTGCTTCCTGAATAACAACACTTCAGCCCACACTCCGTACCTTATTGCTTTGAGGGAGGACCTTTTAGGCCTACTGGATTCATTTCAATTTACAGCTATCATGTTGTGTGGGTTAGATCGTCGGAACTGCCAGATGGATCAGTGGGTGGGATGTGTGAGTCGCCCATAGCTTTTGTAGTCTTCCTTTAACTGAGATCGTGGAACTTTCTTATTGATTAGATAGCCCTTATGAAACACAGCGGAAGCGGGCTGGGTGATAATAAGCCGAGGACTCGTAGTAACACATGCATGCTCCTGCGGGGATGAATGGTCCCGATAGGGGGTTTCCCTTTACCTGCTTCTTATATCGTTGAACTGCTGCTGGCTGGCACTTTGATCTTTAGTATTTACTTGGAACATCAGCCTACCTTTCCTTTACCTTTATGATATACCAACCGCTTCGCTCCTGATTCACCAACCTTACGACTTATCTAACCTATGCCCCACACTTACTCGTTGTATGGGTGGTTTCCCATAGAGATAGCTTTTGGACGTTCCATACAGCACAGGCATCACACTTGCTTGAGGAATGCTATGCTTAGTGGAGTGGTAGCAGCTACTCTCTTATTCTGCCTATTTACCTTTACTGAACTGTTACCAACCACCTGTTTTACCCCATATGGAATACATAGGGATTAATTCAACAATCTTGCTTACGATGCACCCCGAGGGGAAGCATAGGATCATGCAAATAAAACTTTGTGCTCGTGGTCGTGGTAGTGACCAGTATGATAAAAACAGCGAGAGCGATGCTTGCCAGATAGTTATTTATTTTTTATATAAATTGAACACATTATTTGAGCTGGGGCGGTCCCACCAGGACAGAAAAAAAACTTATTGGGGCTGGAGCAGTACAACAAGAGGGGAGGTTGAGCCATCCACTAGAAAAATACAAGTAGGTTAGGAAAGTGCCTTAGGCTTGCCCAGGCCCCTCTCCCTTACTCTATACTCTCGCCAAACATGAGCATAAAGGCTATCAAGCTGAAAGCTACTGATTCCATCCTCCCAAACATAGGGAGAATACATAAAATAAAAAATAACTAGTGTAGTAATAAGAAAATCCACTTTAAGTTCCCGGATGAGTACCTGGCTGGACCCCCTAAAGATGAGATTTTATTAGTTTAAACCTGTGAATGAGGAACCGGCGGAGCCCCCCCACCCAATAAGTAAAATAAGTACGAACCCATTCGCCCGAGGTACGAGAGCGAAGGCGCTAAACCGTTAGGTCCTTATATATTGGTTCAGGCAGTACGGCTAGGACGCAACTTGATGCTATGACTACCTGCTATGAATACCGGCCGGGGCTCCTGTCTAGTCTTCATTCGTGTCTGCGGGACCCACCTATTTGGGAAGATGTTTACTGTTACCAGTGGGAGCACCAATTAGGTACTATTTGGCTGTTGTCCGTTCGTAGTAACGCCTATTTTGGAAGATGTTTTAAAGTAAATCAATAAAATCAATCACTCACTTCTTGGTGGGCTTGTCCCGTGGTCCAGCTTCAAGGCATAAGAATCCCTGCCTGCTGCCAGCCCAGCCAGGAAATCCCTTCAATAAATAAGTCAGACGACCAGGCATGCCATCCAGCAATGGCATAATGGGCTATTGTTGTAGCCACCAAAACTAACCGTTTCATGGGTCGCTCGGATGGTTTGCAATATGGATAGCTCGGAATAAAAGTTAACAGGCTGGTAATACCGGATTGAGGGTGGAAGGGAGAACCCGCGCATTCTTTCTATCAGTTGGCTTTAAATCGTCAAAGCATCTCCGCCCGGTGACTACTCATTTGCCTCAATGTAAGGAAGACCTATCGCTTTGCTTATCTCTTATTCAGCTACGCTTCATGGGAAATCATGGAGAAGGAAGGGGAAGCACTCTAACTAGCCTTGAGGGAGCAGTAGAGTAACTCTTTTTCCAGCAGCCTTAAGGGAACGGGAAGGTATACTTTCCACTGGGCATATATATATTGGGGCATTCGAATAAGCGACCACGAAGTGGATAGATTAAATTGAAAGCCGGCGTAGTGCCACGTAGACGGCTGGGCTAGGGCTTTTATTGATGACCTCTTATAGGCTTATTCTTGGCTGGCTTAGCCTTATAAGGGGCAGTGGATAGGTGGTTGGGTAAGGAAGCTTGCCGACGTAGTGCCACACGTAATGCCACCCCTTTCCTTTGCGTTGCTTTTTTACTGTCCCTCCAAGGTAGTAATCATTGACGCGGCACACCAAATCTGAAACGACTTATGGAACCTCATCCCGAGCCAACCTTTCGATGCGAACACGGACGGGAGGGATATCTCTAATTATCATCCGCCATAGAGATAGAATCTATTTGTTCGTAAGCGGGTTAGACTTATTATCTGCAGCAGATCTATCCGGGCACTATAACTAGCTAGGAGACCAATGCTACCTTTACTTATTGAATTTACCACGATCATGAGGCAAAGAATTTGGCACTTAATTACTCCCAATTAGATAAACTTGGATTCCTGCTCCTGAGATGGTTACTCATTATATAAATCCTTGGAGTTGGTTTGACACTACATCCAAGGCCACAAGGTTAAAGTTTTTGTGCCTACATTTAGATTACTCACAGCTTTAAATAAAACTGAACTACATAGTAAATGGTCCAAATGGATCATGCAAATGCAAGAGAATTACCTATATATTAAACCAACGAAAACAATAAGAGGAACCGGGTTGGTTGGTTGGCTTAATTGCTAACGAAATCCCATGCTTTGGTCATAGCTTAACCACCAAAGGTAGAAGACTTGATTGCTTATGAAGAGATGGCTAATGAAACTGAGTTTTCCACCCAACCATGGTATGAACCTATTGTATACTTTCTGACCAATGGTGTATGTCCACCGGACATGGAGACCAAAGCCAAGCGAACCCTCCGCTTACAAGTTGTCTAATATGTATACAAGAAAAAAATAATTTATAGATAGAAGAAGCCGGGGTTTTGTCCCGGTGTCTTACTCCTTATCAAGCCCAAATGGCACTTGAACAATGCCATTCTGGGGTTTGTGGAGGTAACTTTTCAGCCAAAACCACTGCTGGCTGCCAAAGTTTGAAATGCAGGTTCTTATTGGCCTTCCCTCCATCCAGATGCCCATCTATGGGTATTAAAATGTGAAGCTTGCCAACGCTTCACTGGAAAGCAGAGGTTAGTTGCTATGCCCCTGAAGTGAAGTCCATCAAAGTAAAAGTCCCTTTCGCAAGATGGGGCATGAACTTAATTGGGCCAATTGCCCCACCTTATAGCGCCGGTCATATTTTTTTCCTTACCGCTACAGATTACTTTACGAAATTGACTTATAATGGATCAGCTTTTATTTTCAAATGTTATGCTTCACCTCGGTGTCACTTAAGGTTGGCCATTGCTGAGGCAGAAGATGAGTTGCAGCCTTTACAACGTCGTTTCACATGGATAGGGGAATTGGATGGTTCACTCGCTACTGGTCTGGCCCAGTCAACGAAAGGAAGGCAGAAAAGGGAGAAGGTCGGAGGGTTTCGTGCTTAGCTGAGGTAATAGGGTGGTTGAGGTGGAGGACACAGAACCCGTTTAATTGGTGATCGTGTGAATAAAAAGTACTCGCATAATTACATATATAAAGAATAACTCTCAGTTAAGAGACAGATCTAGTAGTGAATGGTAATTGCACGTAAGAAAAGGGATGATCCTCATGAACCGGCTCCCACCAATCGAAGTTTCGTGCTATTGATTAAAATATATAATAGACTTAATTCGAGATGCCGTATCGAAGATGCCTCGAGATACCGTATTGAAAAGGATTATTATATTTATTATTATTATTTCAATTCCTTACTTACTTATCCCTCGGTATGGCTATTCCTGGCTATTCTCAGCTATCATCGGCTTACTGGTTGGCACTTACTTGCCTTCCGGCAATGATTGGCTCTCGACTACGGTTGGCTATTGGCATTGGCTTTTAGCAATGATCGATCTATGGCTACTACTTACTCCTGGCTCTGACTGGTGACGACTGCATCATCAACTAGTGGCTCTCGGCATATACGGCGATGATGTGCTCCCATGTATTGGCTATGCTTGGCAATAATATAGAAGTGTTGTGGGTAATCTTATTATAAAGATAAATCCATGCGTTAGTAGAATAGATTTACAGTCCGCATCACGCCCTGTATGAGGAAGGAATAATAAGAAGCACCGGTTGAGGAATGATACCGCGAACACCCCCCTAGGTTACTCGTACCTCGGAAGAGTGGTTTTATTAAAAATAAATGCTATTTCGAGGAGTACGAGGATCTCTCATCGGGGCATCTAACTGGATTTTATTCTATATAAACCATATCCTTATCCTTTTCAAATTGGATAAAAAAGATTTCAGTGCCAAGCATTGATGCCAAGCGGGCCTAGTCCTTGCCTTTTTGATCCAATCCCTATTCCCCCCCCACCTAGTTGAGGTGAGTATAAAACACGGGTCACCTATTTTGTTGTAGGATTCTTTGCTTTATTAGTTATAGTTTACCCCCTACAAAAGGGCAGTATGGAGTGGGTGGGCAGCCCAAAGCGGGGCATTATTATTTTTCCTACAAAAAAAAGTGCAATATTTAACAAAAAAAGCAGCCTACAAATGGATGGATAGTGTTAAGTGCACCAATAAAGATAAAATTCTTTTTTTTTTGCGCTTGTAAGGTTCTTTAGCTGCTGCTGGGCCGGTTGAACCAGCCACCCCCATTTTCCAACTCCCATATTAGCCTTGAGTACCGCCCTTACATGCCTACCTATGCTTCCTACATGCATACCCTACCTATGGCGGGACTACAAACCAATAGCCAGAAATAAAAAGAAACGGAGCGGTTTCCCTATTGACATTCTCCAGAAACTGAAGATGGAAGGTAGTAGAGGTCGGTGAGGAACGAAGTGACTTTACTCTGCCGGAATCAAGGCCTTAAGAAAGATAGTAGGTGTTTGTAGGGGAATAAAGTTCTGGGATAATTTACATTCTGAACCTACCAGCGTTGAATTCGTACGAACGTCAGAGATTGGGATGGTGCTACTCTATAGGGGTGAGGGAGGGGACCAACCAAACTCCACCCAAGGTTCTCACTTACTTAACTATAGGATAGGCTGCATAGCGGCACTTACCTTCGCTCGCTCTGCTCAGGTAAGGCCCTTTGAGGGGCATAAATAGGGGTCCTGGTCTTTAATCCATAATCAATGAGTGTGAAGGATGATTCATGATGACTATGGTACCTGTGACTCACACATACATATCTGCGCGCTCTTTCCTGGCTCGCTCTTACTTGGCTCGCTCTTACTTGGGGTAAGCTGAACGGAATAGGGGCCTCGGCAAGTTATTAGGTAAAGTGATAATAATTCCCATCCATTAGGGGCATGAGCTACCTGTGTGATGCGGAGTCTCGTCTGAGAAGGTCCCCGTGAAAAGTAGTGAGTGAAATGCTGGGGGAATGCCCAAAGGCCGTGTTCTCTCCTCTCCTTTACGTACTCCCTCAATGCTTTATATTTCGTGGAGGGAGGACGGACCAGCTCCCTCCCTATACATTTAACTGGTGAATCACAACTTCACTTTACCACAATTGGTGCGTTGCATCAGCGTAATTGCTGGCGGCGTGCTGCCCTCATATCACGAAGTCAAAAATTGGCCCAATGCATGTCTCTAGTTATCGAGCGAGTTGGACCAGACACGTCTATTAACGATGCTGGAGTGAACACTATGAATTGGCCGCGCGATCTTATTAATCAATCAAAGGGCCCGCCCCGTCTCTTAGCTAGCACTTTCTGGCCAGTCACATCCTATTTTGTTTGGGGCTTACCAATACTGCTTGGCCATTATTTTATTTCCCTGATGGTCATATGTTCGGATAGGTAGGACGGGAGCTATCAATATTTACAGGTGAGGGCCGAATGATAAGATATATTTACTATATCATGGCATGCTCAATGAGCTCCTGGCTATCTATGTAAGGATCCACACTACTATTGTATACGCTCACTACATCCCATGCATGCCTTCTTATCCATAATGATATGAGTAAATACTTGCATTGGCTTTGTCATACTTTCCTTTGGTTCTGATCTCTTTCTCTACTGGGGTTCTTGTTCGTTATTTCCTTGGCAAAGAAAACATCCTTCCTTCACAACCAATTTGTCGCTCCCCTAACCCTAAGAATCCTAACCCTAGCGAAGCCTTACTTGTCTTTTTAAACCTAATAGTGCTGGCCCTCACTCAAGCTAAGTCAATTATATGCCCTGCCTTAGTAGACCCTAACACAAAATCAGACTTCATTTTCTATTTTGCTAAATGAGGCACCTTAGGCTATATATAAAGCGCCTAGGCGCCTTTTCTTTTTAACCATTCTACTCAATAAAATAAAAAGGTAACACAAAAGTTAATAAACGTATGTAACATGTATGCCCCTAGGTCTAGTAAGACAGGAAGATAAGTTTAGGCAGGAGGAGAAATAGGCGATATCACAATCTTTTAGTAAGCGTAAATGAGAAAGAAGAATTGGTGCATTTATTATAGGTGGAAGGAAAAATACAGAGTGTCGCCTTCAGGCATAAGGAGAAAGACACCTGCCCTAGCACTAGCTTTGTTCCTGGTACCATCGAAGTATAATGTCCAACCAAGTGTCAGGCTCAATAATAAAGGAGGATTTCTCCACCACGATCCCATCTAGAGATGAAGCATCTTCTAATGAGGAATCAAGCATAGTATAGTAGTAAGCTAACTGGAAAATAATGACTTGCCCTAAAAGGGACTTATTAGCTATAAAATGAATGTAAAACTCCTGGATCCATTTGGCTACACGACCTGATCAGGCTGATTTGGACATAAGGTAATATAGAGGGTCAAATCAACAACATAATGTTCGTTTCCTATCCTAGCATATAGTATAAAAGCAGAAAACATAATGGCTAAGTACAACTTCTCTACGGGAGAGTAACGAGTCTTGTAATCAATAAGAGAGCAACTAATGTAATATATGGCATCTTCACGATGATCATCGTCATGCGACATAAGCACTGTAGTTATGGATTTAAGCAAAGGCTTATAAATACAACAAGAAAATGCGATCAAGACGAGGAGCGGGTAGGGTAGGAGGTTAAATAAAGAGGGATTTAAACTACTCAAAGGCATGCTAGTAGCCTTCATCCCATACAAATAGAACATCTTTCATCAATAGGCGGGTAATTGGTTGTGATACATATATGAAACCCTCAACAAAATGGTGAATAGCCCCAACTCAACCAAGGCAAGAATGACAGCCTTTAACCCGGCCGGTTGCATATCAAGGATAGCCTTGATCTTCGCTAGATCAAGCTCAATGCCACCACAATAAATGATGAAGCTAAGTCTTTTTCCAAATGTGACTCCAAATACACACTTGGCGGGGTTAAGGCAAATTTTATATTGCCTCAACCTCTCAAAGATGATCCTAAAATCATTTACATGGTCTAATCTATAAATCTATTTGCCAAGAAGGTTGTATACCTAGTAGTCTATTCTTTTTAGGATTCTCTTATTATAAGGATCAGGTCATTAAAATCTGTGGTCATCACATGCTAGTATGTAGTGCCAATGTTTTTCAGACCAAAGAGCATGACCCAGTAGCAGTAGGTACCCTAGTCTCATATAAAGCTTTTTTCTCTAATCTTATTTGGATATAATGATCTGGTTGCATCCTGAAAACTCGCCCATTAAAGACATCATCTCAAAAACTACTACTGAATTGAGTAGCTGGTAAATGCAGGGTAAGGGAAAAGAATCTTTTTGGACTAGTAGCATTAAGATCTTTAAAGTTGTAAAGACTTGAACAGACAGATCCATTCTTCTTCATAATAGGAAAAATGTTCGCCAACCACTCTGGATAATATACGACGGGCTGAATGAGGTTGGCATCAAGGAGCTTATAAATCTCCTTATATACAATGACGTTCACCTAAGGACAGTGGCGATGGAGCTTTCGATTTAGAGGGATTTAACTAGGCTTAAGGGGAATATTATGGAAAATGAAGCACTCCTCCATGCTAGGCATGGAACTAGAGTTCCAAGCAAACACATCCTCGTACTCCGCAAGTAGAGCCCTATAGGATTTTACCTCATTACAGGTGAGGCTTGCCCCAAGTCGAAAGATTTTATGCCTGGGATACCCATATCTATGTCTATAAAAACCTCCATGAGGAGGCGATTGCTATCCTCAAAGGTCTCAGGCACCAGTGGGAAGTGTAAATTGATTATATAATTACTACAATTTTGTTCCTCAACTGTGGTTACAGAAGATATGAAATAGCTACAAGGATCCAAGTAAACTGGGCATTAAAGAGGTCTGGTCTATGAGGGTCTAAAGGAGGTGGTTATGCCCTAAAGACAAGTAGAAAATAGATATAATCTATAAATGCATCCATTGCATCAATACAAGGACCTTCTTATTCACCAAACCACTAAATACTATCTTCGTGGATTGAACCAAGCATAAGTAAGACTAAGAAAGGTTTTATGGGTAACTCCTATGATGCAGCCACTAATATGTAAGTATCCATTATCCAGGTTTGTATAATTATATAATGATATTAGTACAGGTATGTATGTAGCGGCCACACATATGTACGTTTTTCTTAAGAGTCGGCCCTCAATAAAAAACTCCTTGTCTAGGTCGCGCAGGTGCTGATGCACTCAATCCTGGTATTACATGTTGGTACTCCATCCAGGAGTGTCTTCTTTTAGGTTTTGGAACCGATGCACAATGCTTACGATGCTTACAATGCTCCTGTTGAGGATAGGATCATACATGCGACAGACGCACATAGTGAGTGTTAGTCTCTGGTAATAACTGTATTGGAAGGAAGGTAGATGCTTGCTAGTGAATATTTGAACTGGAGCGTGGTCCAACGGACGGATGAATCACAGCCCACGTCCCCATCGGTCAATAGGAAAAGGAGGCAGGCCCCACGACACCCGGCTTTCAACATGCTACATCCACCCGGAAATAACTACCGCGATAGAAGGTTCCGCACCAAACAACGCTGCTAAACCCCCGTAAATCCCACGAACAAACAACAACGGCAGAAAGACATGCATGTCGGTTTTTTTTTCTATGCTCCCTCCGTTATTTAAAACATCTAAATATGGCTAGGAGAGCGGAACCAGAACCAGAACCAGAAACAGAAACAGAACAACGTTCTAGTACCAGCAGCCGTCGTAAGCAAGCTACCCCCCCCCTCCTTATTCGGTCCCCACCCATCAATAAGGGAAGGTAGTTAATGTGGACAGAAAGGGCAGGGCTGGGAAAGGGTGAGTCGACGAAGAATCGCATGAGTAAAGAGAAAGGGCAGGAGTAGTGCCTGCCATGGAACTGGACTCGCCCCGCTACTATTCAGCTCAGCCAGAGGTGAAGATCTAATCCTTCCGCTTCGTTCTTCCGATCATCACTCTTCTTCATTTCATGTTCTTTTTATACTATATATTTGGCAGGGCGCGCTGCATGCGTATAGATATATTCTAGATAGATAGCGGCGAGCGACGGAGTGAGTTCGACCGACGCTTAAAAGAGGTTAGCGACCGGGCTTATAGAGATTAAGTATATATATATAACCATATCACCTAACCTTAGCACCTAACCTTTGTAAAGTAAATACTATCTATAAGGAGCTTCTTATCTTCGTACGAGATAATGACCTAATATACGAGGTAATCTTATTTACGAGGTAATAACCAAGTTTATAGTTTCATTTGTTCCTAGAAAGGACCAACCAGGCCATAGTTACTATTACTTATGTCATAAGGATTAAACAAACAAAAGAAAAAATCCTCTCTTATATGCTTGGGTGGGGCTCCGTTCGATAAACTAGCTATAGCGCGGGCAAAATCGAGTGAAAGGTTGTGGTAAAAGGAAATAGATGATGGATTCGTGTATGTAGTGAGGTTCAATCCACTTCCAGCACTCCCTCCGTTCAAGCTGGTTCGATTCTATCTATTATCTCTCATCAGTAGCAAAGTGAGTGATGTGACCTTGATTTCTTCATTCCTGTTCCCAGTTGAGATCATTAGTAAGTTCCCCTATTGGTTGCCTAATGCTCTACCTTAGTGAAGCGCTCTACTAAGTAAACCTGTCGATTGGAAATGGAGGGATTAACAAAACACTTGCTTGAATCACTGTTGCTCACTGCACTTCCTCCTTATACATTTGATCCGCGGGTGAACTCCAATGGGCCGGACCGAACCCACATTGGATAGAGGAGTAGGCCCCTTGTCAATAGCAGCCGCCGATCAGTGGTAAGAATACAAAAGATACGCTGGCTGGCCCGGCCTTTCGTCGAAGCATACATTCTGATAGGCTTTTAAGTGGCATCATTGTAACACGTGTGTGGCTGATCATCCGACATGACGGAACCGGCACCAGAGAAAGCCACTATGGGCCTTCCTTTTTCCTCTCCCTTTGGTCGAGTGCTATCCATCTATCCCTCTCGGTTTCCTCTCTATATCCCATAAATGATGCTCTCTATATCTATCTACCAATCAACAGGTCGAGTCGATACAATAGTGTGTGAGGGAGGTCACCGATAGAGAGATTAAGATGAAGTGTGAGGTGCAACAACCTTACAACTTCTCCATTACCTGGTGCCAACAGACCAGAGGAGAAATGTTCACCAATGGATAGAAGTTCAAGCAGACCTGTTCAATCCAGTCAATCCAGCTGTTCAAGCCATTCAAACTCTAGCTAGACTTTCATCCCTACCTCAGCCCTTAGACTCATTCATACGGCCTTGGTACGCCTCCTTGGGAACTCCTCCTTGGGACCATCCTGAAACTCCTCATCCCTCATCCCTACAGCCTTCACCTACAGCCTTGGTACTCATCCTTACACTCAGCCTTGGGAAACTCATCCTATTACCTCTAGCCCTTACCTCTAGCCTCTAGCCTATAGCCTATAACCTCTCGCTATACCTATCTCTACCAATACTAAATACTCTTTATGTTCAGGAGGGCAGTTCAAGACAGATGTTCAATGAAATCCAGATGCAGCAAGTTTATTGATGACGTAAAGCCAGAACCCATCCCGAGTGAGTGTGTGAGGTGCACGGAGAAGACCGATTGGATGATTAGACAGATACTGGCCAAGATTGGCTAGACCGGGGAGGGAATGCAAGTTACGGAAGAACTTGTAAGTGTGCGGTGGTGCTTAGCTGCTTTTTGTGTTCGTATATCACGTATATAATGCAATCATGGCCTCATGCAGTGAGTGGCTTAACAACAACTCTGAAGTTCAGTGAATGGCTTTTGTGCATGGGGCTTTCTTTGTGCCGTTATGTGAACGGATTTCTTTGTGCAGTCGTTAATGGATTGTCTTCTGTGAGTGGTTGCGTATTTAAAACCCGGCACAGTATGGCACACGGTACGGGGAAAGTACCATGGGCGGAAGGAAGGAGTGTTAGTGAATCAAAGGGAGAAGAAACAGGCGGGTTGGCACCAACAGACTTAGTTGATAGGATCTTCTCTTATTGCTGCAATGTCCATGTTCAAATCCTACTATACCTGGTCTTCCCTTCTGGCAGGAGGGCGTTATTAAATATATAAATATGGAGATCTCTCAAGGAATAACATAGCGTTATTACATATATAAAGAAGTGGTTTTCGGTGAGGTCCTTAGGAAGGAGGTCTCGACTAAAAGGAGAGGTTCGTTCACTTCATTTATTACCCCTTCGCCCTGTTCGAGATCAAGACCCAGCAGCAGTCGAGTAAGCAACAGACTACTATATACGTAGATAGATAAGAACGATAACCATTAGAACAGAGACAGAACCAGGTTCAGTTTATATAAAATATACACTTAGACCTTCAGTTCTATATCCATTTCCAGGAGCAGATGAAGCAGCAGATAGGACTCTCCTCCCTCTATATCCTAAGTTGGAAAAGTAAAGTATGGTAAACCGAGTTATAGCATGCTCGGAAGTCAAAGGCTGATCCAAGTAAATACTAAAGGTGTAAGTGCCTACCTAAGCAAGCAAGCCGCTCTTTCAACCAGGGCTTCTATCTTTAGGGTTCCTCATTGAACCAGTTCTATTTGCACCAGGCTCCTTTTTGACAGGGCTTTTCTTTACGGGGGCTCATTCAATCAACAGGGCTCCTATTCTTTCCACTCTTTGAACCAGGGCTATTTATTGAAACCAGGCTAATTCACCAG
>Ga0233337_1000015_pt1 | contig 15448 bp, 11 predicted proteins | sample GEONDECOMP229_FD_183614 | JGI IMG/M metagenome (GOLD analysis project Ga0233337, IMG submission 183614) | Leaf litter microbial communities from Shasta-Trinity National Forest, California, United States - GEON-DECOMP-229 | ecosystem: Environmental > Terrestrial > Plant litter > Unclassified... | reverse complement strand
TATGTATGGTTCCGAATGTTCTATGAATTGTAACATACTTGCACTTTTACTATTTTATATATAACCACTATTCAAAAAAGGAGAGTATTTATGGTACTGTGTAATCCATAACTATATTAGAAGTTGCGTATATCCTAAATTGCACAGAAGCCAAGATATATAACGAATTTGGAATTTATTTATAAATCCTGTTGCCACATCTATATAAAATTTTAGTGGGAATTATATATATTCCCATGTATGAAAACAACTAGTTAAGTACAAGCTCTATGACAAAGCCATAACATCCTTTCAAACCTTCCAAATAATGGAAGGACCCTATTTTTTTCAATTTTTTAAAGACGATAAAACATATGCAATTCTTTTCTATCGCAATATATATATATATATACCAAAACTATGCCCAGGGACATGTTTATATACCACAATGTAACAATTACTTCAATAAAATACCCAAACTAGCAATAATCAGCAAAAGATTCTTGGGTGGAGACAACCCAAGATAATTGGTTTGTTGGTTCAAGCATAACATGGGCTCAATTTTAGCACTATAAGTTAAAGCTAGGGGAAAAAGGTTGCCCAAAGATTATAGAAAATGAATTCTTACAGGTGGTTTGCTCCTTTTGTTGCTAGCATAATAGGTTAGCTCGGCTCAACCAACTATTAAGGATAGTTACCGAAACAGGCCCGACTCCCCCTCACCCAAGTAAAGGCAATCGTCTACGCCGATACCCGATGATTCCCATGCCATCCACATTTGAAGCATCTCTTGGGTTTCCCGCACCTTCCAATATGTGTTGTATATTACAAACTAACACTGCCGGCTAAATAGGAAAACCCGCACGTAACTGTTCTTTCTATGCAAGACATTGTCGGCTAAGTCAAGGGTTCTAAGTAATCTTCAAAGGAGTCGAGGAGAAACCACCTCCCACAGACAAAGGTTAAAATATAACATATCTCACAAGATGAATAGTTATCAAAGCTATCCAAGCGTGTTGTTAATGAAAAGCATACACGTGGAAGGTTTTAAGGAAGAGAATCAAATGAATAAAATATCAAATCCTACTTAACGCCAACGCGAATTAAAACGATCACCAACTAAAAGACACAGGTAAATCGCATGGATTCACCAAACTGGAAGACACACATAACACCACTTGAATTGACATTCGTGGAGAAATCTAGAGTTAATGTGGTTTTCATTTCATCCTCAGTCATACGTTACACGAGATACTACATGCAATCTCCATCCTGAAGAAATACGGTTTTTCGATCGGGAAGAAATCGTAAACTAACAGTGATGTCTTCGCTTCCCGAACTGTGTGGTGATTAAGATGGCTCTAACCCTGTGTGATGGGATTGACATCACACAGAACAACGAAAGAGGACTGGACGACTAGCGTAAATGGCGTACTCAGTCAACAGAGGGGAACTCCTCGTATTTTTAAGTGAACACAGCGAGAGTTGTCAAGCATGGACACATGACATGAGACAGCCAAATCCATTCGGATAATAACATCTCATCGTTCTCTTTGCAACTCATCGGTGCTGGGGAAGGTAATTTAATGTTTCAATGCAGTAGCCATTACGTCAAAAACATTGGAAATCAACACGGTTGTTGTACTTACAAAATCGATTGGTTAGGTGTTTATTCGACTTCTAGAAACTAGCTAAAATTCCCACAATAATTATAAACAACGAATCTATTAGCTCTATATGAAACAAGTCATTTTAATTGCTACACTTGCTATAAGTTGTACAGGGATGCACCTCTCTTGGCTGCTTCAGTGTTTTTTATCTCTTCTTCATTGCATAATTCGAGTTTGTTTTGCTTTGGTCCGATTCTCATGCTTACACTTGTGAATCTCAGCAACTATAGCAAGCATATCTTCCTTTATGCTTGGCGGCGTGATCTCAATGATTATGGAGCCAAAGTTCGAGCACTCACAATTTGGAGATCAACATACGTGGATTATTTGTAGACAGGACTTTCAGATTACTTACCTCAAATGATGAAACAAACTAGGAGTTATTGATCCCATGCAAATCCACATACATCTTGGTTCTGAGATGTTGAACAATGTAAGGAAGAGGAAGGAATATTTCACCGAATCTTGTTCTGTACAAGTGGCTAGAAAGGGTACAAGAAACTTTGGGTCTTTTTTGATAGAAAAATAACTTTTGGGTCTTTTTAAAGTGTGTCAAATTGGAATTTATTTTGGATGATGCATCTACGGTTGTCTGCAGGCTCCAGCGTATAAATGATATTTGCTCAATATTTTCTGCATCAATTATGAAGGAACGATGTTTTATTTGTTTAATTATAAACACCCACTTTCTAACTGTCTTCAGTTATCATCATTTAGCATACTCATCTTTAAGATGGAGCTGCATTGCATTGCAACTATCTTCAGTTATCAACATTCATGGATGGTGCATTGCATTGCAACTATCCATTTCTAGTTTCAACTTATTCTCGGGTTTGATTGCATTGCCAACATTCTATTAGGGATTCTATGAATGACAGATATCAAAGTCACAATGTGCTATTTTCCTTCTTGTCCCAATGAAAAATCTTCATGGCAGTGTCTTCATCAATGTTTAATGATAAGCATGGTAACAAGAAGTGTTGGCGATCTCGTAAAAAGATATAACTACACGTTGATTCGACGATGATCCAGTGACCTATAATTTTGCCTAATTTTCCGCCGATATGGCGAAACATATGCACCATTCTTACCTGGCATAAGATGAAGTTGCAACTCTTTGCTTGACAACTGACAAAAAAAATCAAATATGTGTTTGTCTGGCTTCGACGATTTGCTTGTCTGTTTGAGATATAATGAGCAGCGGGCATGCTTCCGTGGCGTTAAATGGGTTGTAGTAGGCTAAAATGCACTTTTCCTTTCAACTAAGTGAAACACATTTACCGCAGTCGCGCCACAGTCGCACCCAGCAATTTGAATCATTCATGGAACCAATATTTAAAATGTGCTTAGCAATTAAAATAACTAATTCCTTTCTTTCCAGGTAACTACGTTGATCTATAATACAAGAATTTAGTCCACAATTTCGAAGAAGATTTGCAGATCTAGAATACGGCCCACGTTTTTTTTTTGTATCAACATTGTAGATCTGAAATGTAACTACGGTTCGGGAATCGGTGCAACAACCATTTTCTTAATTGTGTAGATCTAAATCACATATGCAACAAAGTTCATAACGTTTAACCTTCCTAACATTTTCAAAATATTGGAATAGAAGATAGCTGACCTAAGTTTGAAAATCCTTGGAAATATGCATATACAAATCTTTGAGAATGGCTAAAAGTGCAAGATGCATATCTAAAAGGCCTTCTGAGATCTAGATTGCAACAATGTGTACCTATTTTAATGGAATAATCACAACCCTTTTTTTCTTTAATCACCAAACCGACTTAACTCCAGATCCAATTATCAAGTAGCATGTGGATACATTAACGCAACCAATACAACACGGAACAGATACACACCTGGCATTTTAGAATTGTGAAACAATCTCCGAGGGCCCGGTCAGCGGTACAAATGTCCACGGTAAAACTCCACATATTCGCAATGATTAGACAATAATACAAACAAGGAATCGGTCGTCAATTTCAATTATACCTTTGATTTTCCTTAAATAACCGATCGAGTGGGGAATTCCATCAAATAACAATGCTACCAACCTTTGTTTAATTGAATCTACAGATCTAATGTAGATACATTACTTGGATTAGCAAGTGAGCTGCAACTACGAGTTATACCACCGATATTTAACAAATAGTTATTGGTAGCTCAAGCTCAACTAGCATAGAGAAAAATAAGAGTTGTTGAGTATGGAAACATGGAAGTATCTACTCGAGAAGTGAGGTTTACTCTCTTAATGCCAGTTTGTACCGGTCTGTGCAAAAGGATTCGGATTGAAAACAACGATGAAAAGACGCTTGACAACTGTTATTTTAATATCTCAACTAACTGATTCTCAATTCTGTTGGATAACCTCGCACCACGGATAAATTTATTCCATGCGTTCAAAAGAGATCTGTACTACAGACTTCGAGCACTACATGCATACCATTATGCATTTAGATCTTACCATTTCAACTTCCAAAAAAGTAAAACATGTACATAACCATAATTTAAGGTCTTACTCTTATATTTCAAGCACATATAGATACAAGTTTCATAAATTTCTACAGGTCAGTTAGCTAAGAAAATGCAAACGGGTTAATACTTGTACACAGATTTCTACAACGAATCTCATCATTAAATCACCACAATAACATCCTTTATCACTTGACTGTAAAAATGAGAAACACATTGGCTAGCGTTGCTATTATAAAAACTATAGCTCACCTCTAATGAGGGAAATCAAATGACGATCCCTCGTGTCCGAGCTTTGGACCTTATCCTATGATGCCATATTGTAACAGCCCCAAAATATAGACCAGAAATTTCTAATCAATAAACGCAACAAAAACAAGTATAAGGGAGGTTAGAGTCACCTACTTGAAGATAAAGCCGAAAAAAAACTTGGAGAATCAGCTCCTCCCAACCATAGGAGAGGACCGCAAAACCACGATCCCAACTCCACCCCTGAGCTGGATCACCACCATGCACACTAGAATAGCAAGTAAAACTTCCACGCAGCACTCTCTCTCAGACTCTGTGACAAGCTCAATGATGGACTTATGAAAATGAGAAGCACTCAACACATGCGCTCACAACAAGGTTTCTTCATGCACAACATGGTGTCCCGTGTTATCCCAATGCACCAATATATATATATATATATATTTTCCGAGGTCTTATGCCATCCCAATCAAATCTCCAATCAATCCATAAATCCCTATGATTTAGGATCTTGTCTGGTTGTTGAGTTTTAGATTGGATTTGATTGGTAAATATCTCTCTAGCTTGCTTACACACATGTTCTCTCGTGCCATGGTGGTGTCCCATCATGCAAGTAAATTCTCCAAGTGTCTTTTCCTTTTATTAATAATTTAAAATAATAGTTTGTTGTGCAAAATGTCACTCACACATCTTGTGGGTATTTTTGAGTTTTTAACTAACTCTTACAAAAATAATTGTTTTCCAGATTATTTTCACAAATATAAAATAATAATGTCTTGGGGGTAATACATAATCATACCTTGAAAATATGCCAACAATGCCTGTTGTAACGCTTTCGCAACTTATGCACATATTTGAGTATTATGCATCGTTATTACTATTGGTTCTTCAATTAATTCAAGTAGGTTCAAAAGCATTATATTAGCTTGAAGTTCCTATTCTTAATTAAAAGTAGAAAAACGTACGAGTAACTCCATGTTTTTCGAAGCTGCACCGGATTTGTGTCAAGAAGTATATAAGTCACGTGAGATGCTTTGGAGGAGTGTATCTCGCCATGCATCCGATTCCACAAAATTGATGTTAAACATTCACTAAACAATAAAGCTTTCATGGATCTTTATAAGGTATTAAAGTCCATTGGTTTATCACATCACAAATTTAATGTGCCAAAGTAGGCCCAACGTGATGCCAACATCATCTTATCCATAGGTGGATGTTATGAATGCAGAAACGCCCTGTTGATTTTTTATCATGCCCCAAGTTTGTGGAAACTTATTTGCGAGTCTTGGCGGGGAGATGAACAAATTCCAAAGTCTCTCTTAGATTATTTATCTGATGAACTGGATGAAAACAATAGTCGCTGCTCCTCATCTCTTCAACTATGAATCTCAGATAATAGCAAGCTCTCTTTCTCTATAGGAGATATGCTTGGATTTCCTAACGTATTTGTGGACATGATATTGAGCGTTGCAATCATATTTTTGTGATATTAGATGGATATGCACAAGGGAGCACCAAAAATGAATTATATTCTTTCAAACATTTTTGAAGCATTTGGTGCTGACGGATTCTTGGCATCCCCTCGTTTCTTGATTTCGATGTTTCTACCTTCCCAGCGCCACGTCTCGTTTGCAAATACCTTTCCAATCCAACGTGGTCATCAACACTATATGAATGGAAAGGCATCTCCACTGGCACAGAGAGTACAAGATTTAATGAAATGCAACGTCTCTGTTTAATGTAGACATTGGGACTCTCCCGACCCCTTTCAAAATTTTCAACAAAATATTGCATGTTCTCTCTCTTCATTCGAAATGAACAACCATGTTCTGGTTTTGGAGTTGAAGTGAATTTGAATCAGTAACCTCCATTTCCGAGGAGGATTTTATTTTGGGTAAGGATTTTTCAAGCAAGTTTTGCGTTGCAAACCCATCGAGGAACGCCTTGTAAGGCTGGGGATTTTTTAGTTGGCACTAGATCTATTTTCAGCTATGCTTTAGGTTTGAGGAAATGGAAAGTACAGATGTCGGTGCAACAAAGGTGAAGGTAGAGACGACCTAAGTAGAGGAGTTGGCCAAGGTTTCCCTCCATAAAAGGATTGGGTGTCAAACGTCTTTGCATAGAAATACACCCTGCAAAAATACCTTAAACAAGGCTGGCTCCTCCATGCTTACGAAGGACGAGCACTATCCTCATTGATGTATGTAGCATTTCCATAAAAATTCAATAATAACATAAATCTATACTTTATAAAAGTTGTGTTAAAAAGGATTCCATGTCAGAGAACTCAATTCGTTACAGCGCGTTGTTTTGTATTTTGGGTAAATGAGCTTCTCACAACACGTGGTCTGTTGTTTGTTTACTTTTGAGAATATGTCACTATGAGATTATGGAGTGCGTATTCCTTCCTGATAAACCCAAAATACTTTAGCCAAGGGACATGTGATATGTATGCACATATTAATATGCGTGTGCAGAGTCCTGTCAAACACATGCTGATCCGCAACACTTGCTAGACCAAGCAACAAACAAAAAATTGAAACAAGCTGTAATATAAAGGTAACGAGGGAAAGCGGAATATGTCATTTTTTTACAGGTGTAACGGGTAAATACATGGATCATGGAGGATTTCATTGTATCTATTACCAACCTCTATACCATTTTCCTTAAATAAATACACATTATCACACACACTCATTGCACAAACTCGAACGAAGGCCACGGATATGTTTATTTCATATGTCTTCCCTATCGGTAATACAAAATACCATACAAGATCCTCAGACTATCCTACTATTGGTACGTTAACATATAGTACAGAAGATACTCTCGATCACTTTGAAATCTGCTTCATGCTTCTCGTTGCCCTTAATGGCTACTTTATTAATAGAACAATAATTTATTTTTTTTGGTTTTTGTTTTTTCTAGTTCAGTTTTGAACCATTTCCATAAAGGAATTAGTATCCCTTGTGCTTGGAGAAAATTGGAGATCTGGGTGATCTGTTACTTTCCGTGCTCCTGTAAACTCTTCGCGATGGAATGGATCAATCCCATCTTCTTAATATTATTATTATGAGAAGAATTTACCAACTTCAAGAGATGATTGAGTATCATGCCATGGGGCTTGGGTTGATTGCATGTGACCCAATATTTCCTTCATAAACAAATCTTCTAAAAATTGTATGTATGCATTGTCAGAATTAAGAGGCCTGATGAATTTAACAACCTCTTGCGCCTCATAATCATATCTACAAAAATTACCAATTCAAATCCATGAGATAGAATATTTTAGTTTTTTTTTTAGCGGCGAGAAAACTTAAATGCCCTTCTATAACGATTTAAATTGGGGGTGTTGACGGGCATTGGGTCAAATGGTCCTTCAATCAAGGACTTGAGATTCCTCTCTCACTTCATCCACTGTACCTCAAACACTCCATTTCTAGTATCATAGCAATTAGTTGTGACATGAAACCAAAAATTCAAGAAATAGCTCAGGATTCACAATGATATGGACAGGGTTTTGTTGCATACACAATACGACGAGATGACCGCAAATATTATGCTTAAAAACATCTCTGGGAATTAAAAAACATCTTCACTAAAATTAGGATATAAAGATTAGGAATGCACCTCAATTCGTAGATTTGTTTAGCTCATCTTTCCAAGCCACAAGAATCATCTTCGGTTTTGACACAGTCACCTCCACCTTTGCCTTCGCCTCCCCCTTCAGCTTTGATGCAGCTACGAGCTTCAGCTTCGACGCACCTCAAGGATCTATGCAAGCACTGTAAGCTTAATACAGCTTCAGCTTTGACGCATATACCTTCATCTTTGGCATGCAGCACAGACCTATGTAAGCACCAGGATTTGCACGCGAAGCTGCACTGGAAGCTCAATAGAATTAATTAGTGAATTACATAATTTGTTTTGTTTTGGAAAAGCTTTATGTAAAAACCCAATTAACCAACTCTCTTTCCCTCCAAAAAATGAGTTTTAAGATATGAAAATAGTAATTAAAAATATAAAATACAAATTTGTAGTTTTAAAAAATATTCTAAAACGTTTCTAAAATGTATTTGAGACCATTTCTAATTTTGTCTTAAAAATTTGTATTAACATTCTTAAAATATATTTGGGACATTTATAATTTTGTCTTTAAAATCCGTCCTAAACGTTGTGTTAAAGATTCTTAAAATATATAAAAACAATCTAAACTACTATTTAAAACAAAATGGTAATTTAGTCTTAAACAACCCCACCTTGTAGTAGTGAACTTACCAAGTAAGTTATTAAAATATATAAAAACAATCTAAACAACTATTTAGGACGAAATGGTAATTTAGTCTTAAACAACCCCACCTTGTAGTAGTGAACTTACGAAGTAAGTTATCTTACTTGTTCTTTTTTGTTCTCAGTAAGAGATTCTCTTACTGGTGCTATAGTTTTGTCTAATTAGTCTTACCACTGTGTGCTTCAACTTTAACACATTGATCTTTGGGTGTTAAAGTTGAAAGAGATGAAAATTGTAATTTTTATTTTCTAGACTGTGTTGTACTTTTACTTCAATATCTTTTATTTTGATTTGCATTCTAACATAAGTTTGTCAAATTTTATGAAAACCCTAAAACCATAACATTAAAATCCATGATAAATAAAAAATACTTTACCTCAATTAAATTTTATTTATTTTATTAATAAGCCAAAAAATGATTTTCTTAATATTTAAAACAAAACAAAATAAATAAAAGACTAAAATATTCAACCACTTGTTATTTATATAGGGTGTGATTACAAATTGATATTAACGTAACATAAAAGATACAAGAATAAAAACAAATTATAGATGTCAATGCTATAATATTAATTTTTCTTATCTTTTGCCCTAGAGCATACATAAAAGGTTCGATAACAAAGTGTCGAAGCAAGCATAGTTAGTGTGGGATGGGCAAACAATTTTAAGAAAGTGCATTGTTCAAAATCTGCATATCATTTTATCCATTAACATCAATGTATACAATATATACTGGAACTTTTCATTTCAAGCATGTAGAGAAAACAATATAACTTACCGGCCAAAACTGATCTTAATCTTAATAACTCACTTTACCATCTTCATGTTTTATTGAAATTCAATTTATTTCATTATCTTCGGTTTATTATTGAAATTCTCAAGCTATCAGCAAATGAAAGTTACACCTTGCTGAAATCAGAGTATGTAAAAATGGATGATAAAATACACTTTTTTTCACTCTTGGATACCCTTTCTCTCCTTTTCCAGAAGGTGCTATGTTTCTTTCTCCTTCGCTCCTTGCTCACAATTAACAATGGATTTCAAGTCTTGAGGCCATTACATCACTTGGTCTATCAACATTGTTTTGTTTTCTGAAAATTCTAGTAACTTTTATGAAGTAGAAAGAGGTACTTTATTTTCTGAATACATTTCATGAAACTATTTCACAAGAATCAAAGTTTCCATTAGGAGGTTGAACCAGGGCATCTCTTAAACCCTCTAGCTCACACAACCTCTATCATGTGTTATAAGTGCCAAAATCAATGCATGCATTACTGGTGTTTTTCAAAAACCATTCATCCTCCATCATGTTTTACCAAGAGGAAGAAACAATGCAATGCATCTTCACATAATCCAACTCTCCTAACATCTCCAAATTTCAATAACATAGACTTGTTGCAATGCAACTTTCCTTGTCTAATTATCTTTTTCTGGCTTACTAAATATTTCTACTGCTATTGCTTTTTGTCCCAAACTTTACTTTACATCTATGTTAGCCTCAATTTTTACTTTCGTCTATTTGATGAACCTTTTGATATTAAGTCTCTCCTCGAGACTTCAAAAAAATATTATATTTTTCCCGTTATCATCTCAGCTCTACACCTCTACTGCAATCAAACTAAACTTGTAGAAAAAATTTATAAAACTCTACAACTCTAGTGTAATCAAACCTGTGCAAAATAATTATAAGAGATAGAATCACCCAAATTAATGAATGATTCATACAAACTCTTTAAAATTTAAGAAAGTCCAATATAGTTACTATCTTCACCAAACTTCGAGTTTCCCAAGGCCACAGTGGGCAAAGTGGAATATTATGACCAGCCAAAATTCAATGTTGGAGGAGAAATTGATTGAAGTATACTAAGTTACAAGTAACCGTTACTAAATATGAGACGAGCATGAAAAACCATTTCTATGCAACAAACAAACTTCCTACATCCGCCGTTTTTCTGTTAAAGGCAAGTCAATATTATTGGTCGCTGGGTGGAATCAGCATGTTGGAGACCGGTGAGTCTCGGGGGATACATGTGATTACTTCTCAGACTAAAAACAAGCGGCGTCCCTGTCCTTTTTATTGCGTAAAATTCAGCAACTCCCCGCTAAAACAGTTAGTGCTTGGACTAATTGGATGTCATTGAAGCCTTCTGCGCATGGGTTGCGCCACTCCCACTAGTTTTCTTGTTTTCTTTCGTTCTTTACATTTGCAAGTACGGGGATTCTTGAATTAGAATCAAATTTAGTTAACAGACTTTGTCCTGTGAATACGGACGGAATCTCTCAATGCAAGTTAATCCATAACCATTACTATAAGTATCGAATGCACACCTAGAACACCATCAACTTCTTTCTCTGTTGGCATTAGACTCGTTGCATCACTGTGCATGTGGAACTGGAATGTCTTGCTCAGCCCACAGCCATTATAACTACATGATTGATAGCTCCATCTGCTACGGGATCGGAGGCAGTTCTTGAGGCGTTCACCAGCACGCGAGCCTCAATTTCTACTCTCCATGTTCCTCTCTTTATGAAAACTGCTGATTTGTCTCTATATATTCATAATCTTTAACTGTGCCCGCCCAGCCGAGAAAGATGATCAAGATTGGGATATTTTTGTTTGCGCTGTTTTCGGCGATGACAGATATAGAAGCAACAAGTAGAAGATACGCAGAGGCATTCGAGTATTCTTCCCCTGGGAATGGCAATCAAGATTATAAAGATGCCCTCTCAAAGAGCATTCTCTTCTTCGAGGGGCAACGATCTGGTATTCTTCCAGCTAATCAGAGATTGACATGGAGGAAAGATTCAGCCCTCAAAGACGGATCTGATCAGAATGTAAGTATTGTTCATAACGTTGCCTCGTAAGCCCAAAAAAATCATCGACGCTCAATCGAACTAATTGCTCGAATGGTTGCAGGTTGATTTGGTTGGAGGATATTACGACGCAGGCGATAACGTAAAATTTGGGTTTCCAATGGCTTTCACAACTACAATGTTAGCCTGGAGCGTGGTGGAATTCGGCGATTCAATGGGCGAGGAGCTTCAAAATGCCAAAGCTGCGATTCGTTGGGCTACCGACTATTTTCTTAAAGCTGCTGCTAACCCCGATAAAATCTTCGTGCAGGTATGGCCGATTGAGAACTATATCTAACCAAATAATTCTTAAGCTCTTTGCATACTGTTTAAATCGTTTTGTGGTTGTGAAGGTGGGTGATCCCAACACTGATCACAATTGCTGGGAGCGACCAGAAGACATGGATACTCCTCGTACCGTTTACAGTATCGACGCCCAGAATCCAGGTTCTGATGTCGCTGGTGAAACTGCTGCAGCTATGGCTGCCGCGTCCATCGTCTTCCGAACATCCGACTTGCCTTATTCTCAACGTCTGTTTGAGACTGCAACTCAGGTTTTACAAAATAAGCGCCATAGTTATAACTATAACACCATTGCATTGTTAATTCAATGTACTTTGATTCCTATTTGTATAGATATCCATGATACTGATTTTTACTACGCCTGCTAACCCTTTCTGTCCGCTTGTCCTCTGTAGCTCTTCGCTTTTGCAGACAGATATAGGGGAGCTTACAGTGACAGCCTCAAGTCAGCAGTTTGCCCATTTTACTGCGACTTTAGCGGATACCAAGTTAGTCTTCTGTACTTCCCATTATTTCCCACCTGAAAAAGTTCCTCAAAAGACCATAGATAGATTTACAGTTTATACTCATGGGGATTTCAGGATGAATTGACGTGGGCTGCTGCATGGCTGCACAAAGCATCCACCAACGACTCCTTTTATCTTCAGTACATTGAAGCCAATGGAAAGACGGCTGAAGCCAATTATGAGGGGATTGATGAATTCAGTTGGGAAAATAAGCATGCCGGCATTAATGTCCTTCTCTCCAGGGTATACTAGTGTATTCACTAGTAGACACTGCTTATATCAACTGTATTTGAGGATTTACGAAGCTGTCTATCCTTAATCGTATATTACTGTTGTTGATCTCAGGATTATTTGTCGGAGAATATACCGTTGTTAGCACCATACCAAGAACGCGCTGACAGTTACATTTGCTACCTCTTACCTGAAACAACTTATGCACATGTTCAGTACACTCCAGGTAATTAATTTCCCTGAACCTATTTAATATTTCTTTTGGGTTGTAGTTTGTTGGTTAATTGGATTGCCTTTTGGGTTGTAGTTTGTTGGTTAATTGGATTCCCGGAGGACGGGACAGGGAATTACTTTCTTGCTGCGCAAATTGAAGCTGATTTATTGAAGACTGTGTGTTGTTTTACAGGTGGACTCATATACAAGTCTAATGCAAGTAATATGCAGAGCGTGACGTCAATATCGTTTCTGGCCTTAGCCTATGCCAAGTATCTCAGTGATGTGTCCAAAGTTGCGCGGTGTGGAAACGTTGAGGCAACTCCAGCAAGACTTCGGAGCTTTGCAAAACGACAGGTAGGTTCAATACGAGTAAATCTTTATTGCTAGATCAAATCAAGAACTGATCATGAAGAGGGTTTAATGAATTTATATGACCACGTGGGTGCATGGAATGGTGGATGGAGCTGCAGATTGATTACATACTGGGAGACAATCCTCTGAATATGTCATACATGGTGGGATATGGCTCCCGCTTTCCTCAACGGATTCATCATAGAGCCTCCTCTCTGCCTTGTGTTGTTGATCATCCACACTTGATTGCATGCAAAAATGGGTCATATTATTTCAATAGCAACGATCCCAATCCTAATCTTCTCATGGGAGCAGTGGTTGGAGGACCAGACGAATACGATCAGTTTCCAGACGATCGAGCAAATTTTCGAGAGTCGGAGCCTACGACGTACATCAATGCTCCTCTCGTTGGTGCGCTTGCATTTTTCAACGCCAATCCATTGTGATCCTCAAAAGTATTCAAAAGCAACAAGAGCCGATTGGCTTCTTGCAAATTTACAATGCCTCAGATTGAACATGTCAGATATCCTCCGACCATGCGCCACGCTGAATCCTTCGACTAATGTAAAAAGCCGGAAAATTTGAAACCAATATTCACCTGTTGGAAATGAACTGTTTTTTTGTTCATTGAAAACCATTTCGGGACCAAGGCTTCCCATTGAACTTACTGCGGCGTGGGACACAACATAAGATAGATAGTTTGACGAAAGAGAACTCCTGATTCCACTAGTTCTTCTAGAACTAGCAGTTCTTTTCTATTCCAAGGAAACATTGTGCCTGCTCCGAACCTGGTAGTAACAATCAAAACATAATTAAAAACTTCAAATTTTGATGTTTGCTTAAAAAATTTACATTTCAAAAAATATGTAATCCCTTTAAGTATCTAATAGATATCTAGGTTTAAAATCTCTTTTCGTAAGAATATCAGCTATGTTTATTTCTTTAAAGCTAGATTTCACAGGTATGAAGTGTGCAGAGGTGAGCTAACTCATTCAAGATTAATTGCTTAACTTCTTCAGACGCAACTCCACTCTTCATGCATTTATTTAAGTGTTTCTATTTATGTAAACTTGCTTACGTGCATTCAAACGTATGAATCTACACAGGCTAGTTTATGTACCTCCACGATCATACCATTTAAACTGTATCATTTCTCTAGAGTGCATGCCAATACACACACACAAAATTTTGGCATCCAAGTAGTCAATACTTCACAGAGCATAGAACATACCTATGCCTATGCGAGTCCATGGGGTCGAACTGCTAATAACCTCACACCTAGTTCGTTTATGCAATTCTTTTCAATCGGACTTGTTAACTGAAACTGTGTTGAGGAACTTGTGTCACCTAATCTAAAATATTTTTAATCTTTCATGACCTAATAGAATCCTTTCAAGGATATTCAATAAAATATACAATCATCCATTGTAACAAAACCAAAGAAAGCAATACATAATTACCTTCACCGTCATCCTTTTCAAAAAAAAAAAATGCTTGTTTAAAAGAATGTTTAAATGTATTTGCGTCATATTCCCAATTAGGTAAATCACAAAAAGAGCTTTTACTAATGAATGCAAAGCCTTCTTGTATAGAATCAAATCTTTGCAATTTATATAACTACCGACATGTAAATCGCTCACAGCCTTATACATTACAATACATATAAAACTATGTTATTTAAACTTGAACATAATAGCGCTGTAATAATAATAACAACTCTCTGTGTCCATATTAAATAAATAGATAATGACCTACACAACATTGCACCCATTAAATCATCAAATACTCTTTTAATGAAATCATATAAAATGTATTTTCTATAAATGCGTCATCTTTTCAATACTATAAAAAGTGCTATTTTCTTTTCACCAAATCTAAAGTGGGTAAAGTACATTCCCTTTAAAAATATACTTACTATTCTTTCAAAATAACATAAATTTATAACTCTCAATATTCCTTGAATCAAAGAATTGATACCTTATCGTGTACAACTTTTATAAGCGATATCCTGCTTGCATTTAACTTTTTCATGATAAAGTATGTCACCTAGCATTCCCTTCAAAGGGGTTGTATAATATAATAAAATATAGAAACAAAACTAATTCTCCTCAATATTCAAATCCAAATCTTGTATGTATGGTTCCCAATGTTCTATGAATTGTAACATACTTGCACTTTTACTATTTTATATAACCACTATTCAAAAAAGGAGAGTATTTATGGTACTCTGTAATCCATAACTATATTAGAAGTTGCGTATATCCTAAATTGCACAGAAGCCAAGAGATATAACGAATTTGGAATTTATTTATAAAACCTGTTGC
>Ga0233337_1000012_pt1 | contig 16715 bp, 9 predicted proteins | sample GEONDECOMP229_FD_183614 | JGI IMG/M metagenome (GOLD analysis project Ga0233337, IMG submission 183614) | Leaf litter microbial communities from Shasta-Trinity National Forest, California, United States - GEON-DECOMP-229 | ecosystem: Environmental > Terrestrial > Plant litter > Unclassified... | reverse complement strand
ACTCGGCAAGAGAGAAAGCACATAACCGCGGGGAGAAAAAGCTCCGTTTATATAAGTCCCGTGAATTCAAATCTCCGCTACTGTTAGTGTGAGTTGCTCCAATGTCATAAGCCGTGAGCCCTTGGTGTTCCCAAACGCGGTGATAGGTTCAGCGGTACTCAATAAGCCCTGTCGCTGTGACCGAATAAGTGACAAAGTTCAGCCTTAAAACATATCCTAATTGTGGTGAGGCCTTCCGGCTAGCCCAAGTGGCAGTTGCTTATATAACGGAATGGCTACGCGGTTGCGCGAAGAGCCCAGGACAAGAGTAGGCTGGTTCACACACGGAAGTAAATCTGCAATAGGTAGGGCCCTATCGTCTAGGTAAGGTCAAGTCCTAGTCTTACAGGAGCACAGTTAACAGCACGTCCTAATCCAATCCACCCAGCGAGACACATAGCAATCGTCTCACACACCTAGCCTAAGCAGCTCTTCAGGTAGCTCACAGATCATACAATCCTGTTGGATCATCTGCTCGTGGAACCGCTTCTGATTCGAGGGAAACGGGTTCTGAGTCAACCGGAGAAACCGGATATGGATCCGTATCTGGGCGAGGTGATGGGATCGAATTTGAATAGGTCTGGTCCCTCTGATCATATAGAGCAATAACCATGATGCAGACTTCTTCATTCCTTATGATTCACATAGTAAGAAGCAAGGGTAACTATGAACTGGGTAGTAGAGTAATTCTGGAGGTTCCGATCATCTGAAATGTAAGCTTCAAATTGGTATGGTCCGGTACGTGTTAAAACTTCCAAGAATGCCCCTTATATTCTGCCTTGGAATAAGAGTAAAAAAAAGCCCGGTCTCGGCGTTCTCAACAAATAGGTGATTCTCAACTCATGGGATCGATAGGAGGTTTCAAAGAAAGATCAAAGAGGGTTTTCCGCTCTTCGTCTTTCCTACTCTTGCTCTTTCTGGGTACTTATGAACCGTAATAGTAAATAGCCAATGTCTTCGGTGTGGGACCGAGTTAAAATAGTCTTTGTGGTAAAGAGGTAAAACTTGGTGGTAAGCTTTCAGTGGTGGGTTCCTGTATCTTCAACAATCCCTCTAGTTCTTCAACAATACCAAAATTGAATTCAACAAGAGGTCCTATAATAAAACAATTGAATGAGAAGGTATATATTTCAAAGGAGTAAACTAGTTTCGAGTTTAGAGTATGTTCCTTGCTAAGGAGTCTTGTTAATGCATAAGGTTCTATGGGTTTACTTCAGAGATAGTGTAGTTGTTTAAATCTCTATAGGTAAGGCTAGGGGTTTTTTGGTAAAAGTACTAGTCAAACTGGTTGTTAAAGTGAAGTCATGGGTGTTTGATCGTTAGTGGAGGTTCTCGTAAATTATTGTTTTTGCAAGTGGACAAGTTCATAAATCTAGTTCCTAAGTTCCTTCCTTATATCTTGTTGGTTAGAGTAATTGTAGACTATGAATCCTATTGTTTATTCTATACTTACTATTGTTGGTTAGATAGTTTTATATTGATGGTATATATTGTCTAATGTTTCGAGGAGTAGGTAAGATCTAAACTATTGTAGCTAAGTAAGTTAGAGTGATCTAAGTAGAGTAGGAGGATCTCAGCCCGAAGATTAAGGTCCGGTCTTCTCTATTGAATGTCAAGAGGAATAATTGCTCGTCTTACAAAGGAGGGACTGCTCGCTTGACATAAGGAGAGCGAGGAGGGCGAGGAAGTCGAACTATCCCAAAGGTCTGGATTCGGGGTGGAGGGCTTCTTACTTGAATCGCTGAAATTGCCATTTTAACGAGCTGTATTGCCACTTTACCCCCTTTCAGCGGTGTTGTCCCATCAAGGTCCTATTGACGTATTTTTTATTAGATGTCCTTCCAATAAAATAAATCAAAATATCCAATGGATATGGATCTCAATCTACCATTTGTTCTACTGGATCTACTGAGTATACTGGATCGTATGCTTCATCTCCTTCTGTTGTTTGCCGGCTTGCCGCTCTGTAGGGTATGCTGTTGGTGGTGCTACTGAAGGATATGCTTACTATGCTACTGTTGCTGGTATCTATGCTACCTATGCTACTGGATATGATGCTGACTTTGCTGGTTCAATAGGTGCTACTTATGCTGCTGGGTATTGATCTGCTAATGGATCTGCTACTGTAGTAGGGTCTGGCTATCGATCTGGACCTTCACTACCTGGATCTTAACCTGGAACCGGAACTCCTTCCCCTATGCCTGGAGGATATGAAACTAGTGCCCAATCAAAATATCCATCCAGTCAAGGCTGTTCCTGCTTCAACAAGGTAAACTACTGGATCAATCGGATCTACGGATGCTACACCTGTCCTTGCTTCTTATGGGTAAACAACCGGCTCTGTAACTATTAGGTGATATAAAATATCCAGTGCAACCATTTGATCATCATGTCAAGGACAAGTGTTCTTCCCTTGTATTTTATTATAAACCAAAAAAAGGATATTGTGAGCGGCATCCATAGACATGCTGGTCCTCCAATCACTCTGCTTCTTATAAGGAAAGGAGAATCTTCAGGCCTCACATCTCTTAAGATCAATGCTGCAATCTGGTGTCCAAGTGAGCCTGTACTTATTCTGAGCACTGATTCCATCCAATAATGAATTGGATCATATCTCTCTGTACTCACAACATACTTGGTAAGATCATCATACTCCACACAATAAAATACCCTGGCTGTCTGTACTATCTCTGTTTGCTGGTTATTACTGCAATTTGGGAGCACATCTTCTCTGCTGTTGGGGACTTAATTCTTCATGGACCTGCTCTATATTGTGGCTGTCATCCAAAATATTATGACGAGAGAGAACAGTGCTCTTCCTATAACCATCAATAGAACCTGATTTGCCCAACAGATTTTTATATTGCATATCAATATCACAATCAGACTTACAATTGCATATAAGAGAAGCCGAACTTACCCCATAATAATATATTTCTTGGTGCACAAAGCTGAGGCAATCAAGGTATGGTCTGTCCCATTCATTGGCCATAGAAATGCTGCTGAAATCATCAAGAAGAGAATGCTGCAATTCTGATTGACTTAGGGTTTCGACTTGCAGACTGGATCAGGGATTAGATCTGTAGATCGACATTATGAGTTCCAAGTTAGAGCCGGTGATTTTGAATGGCCATAATTATGGAGTTTGGGCACAAGATATGGAAACATTGCTTAAGAGTAAAGGGCTATGGCAGTTTACCAAAACTGCGGTTCCAGATCCAAAGGATGACCAGCAGAAGTTTGTCATCGACGGGAAGAAAGATGAGGTTGTAGGCGTCATAACGACCTACATCTCTCGGGAGATTCGCTTTCATACAAGTGGGATCGACTGCCCGAATAATGTATGGAAAAAGCTGAAGACTCTGTTTTAAAAAACCGACGAAAGTCAGGTTATGCAGATTGATAAAGAGTTTCTCTTTCTAGATCCTATCTCCTTCAAGAGAATTTAGGATTATTTGGCCCGTGTAAAGGAACGCATCTGGTAAAAGCCTGCTTGCTTGCCAAAGAAGGCGTAGCACAGTAGTGGGAAGGCACGCACGGTGGTAGCTGGAAAATAGCAGGATAAAAGGGAGGTTAGCGAAGCCCAAGCAGAGGGGAAACAAAACATAAGTAAAACAGGGTTATAAAAATCAGTGAGATTTTCGGAGACCCTGGAATTTTCTCCACTTTAACCCAGCTGTCTAGCATCATATAATAAGAATTCGTGCATTTTTCCTATCAATCCTCAACAAAGAAAAGAAAACATCCAGTTCATTTCATTGACTCGTATATAATGGATGAAGACCCCGATTCCTGCTATGTGGATGGTACAGTTGTAGAGCAGTGATCTAGGGGCTACTATTGGTTGTGTGTAAACCATTCTTTTTGCTATCTATCTATGTTGCTGGTCCAGTTGTTGCGCATGTATTTAGGGTCCGGGCTTCGCGGAACACCTCATGGTTAAATAGTCTTTCCTCCCTCGCTGAACTCATGAGCCATCATGCACTGAACTCACGGTTTCAAGTCATAAGTCAGAGAACCTCACCCCACTAGTAAGGCAAGTAATAAGGCAAGTACTCAATCACTATGGGTCTGGGGGCTAGTACTCAATGACGCTAGGGAAGGCGTTACCGCTGTCTCCTTAAAATACCAGAGTCTTTCCTCCTTTCACCGCCCGTTACGACTAGGCGTGGGTGGTTGCCGTCGGGGTTGCCGCCGGGTCTTAACTGCTCACGCCCGGATCCAGGCCCTAATTCCGAAAACCGAATACTACAACTATTATTATATGTGGATTCTTAATAACACTGCCCCCGCTACCTGCTGCTTGATAAATGAATCCAAAAAGAGAGGAGAGCCTAAAAGGAACCTGTATATCAAGGCCCAAACCCGGTCGAAGAGGTTCATATTCTTTGCAGGTTTTGTTCGGAGCAGAAAGCCGGGTTCTATCCCCGACCGTGCCTGTCAAAGCACCTGTCCTTCCCGCGCGAGCTATCTTTACTTCTTGGGTGCTGCAAACGGAACGAAGGGAGCGTAGGTTTCGCTAAAGAAACGAGATGAGGTTCTTCGAGCTGGGGACTTTACCTGACTCGAGTTACTCCTATTCTAATGAACAAAGTAGTTCAGAAATCGGCGAAGAGCGGGATCAATAAGTCATCAACTGGTGAGGCTCTCCAGGTGCGCTTGCGATCCTGTCCCTGGACTGGAACTGACAAAGACGGTGCTGTGGCCAAATGGAGAGGATATGGTTTCAAGGCGCGCGAGGGAAAGGATTCGGGTGGAGCTGGTTCCCCCTAATAGATGCGGGAGGGCGGATAGCTGGTTCTTAGTCCTATGTGAGAGACTTTGCAATGAAGGAAAAGGAGTCAATTATTGAAGCGAGGCAGCAATACATGGGGCTGTATAAGTGCCTGTAGAAATGAATAGCTGTATAAATTACTGTCTTCCCAGAAATGACTGTAGAAATGACTGTGCCATGTTCGAGAGTCAGTGCCTTACTTACAATGGCAAGTCAGTAGTAAATAGAAACTATTACTCTTCTTACTTTCTAGTCGTAGGGTTTGCAAGGATGGACTCATCAACGGCCAAGGTCAACATGTTCACGAAGGTTTGGGCCAACTGATGAAAGAGGCTATGGAGCCTTGAGGAAGGTTGTTAAACTATTAAAGGGCTTCATCTAAAAGGGAATGACAGAATAGGTTAGCCATAACATAAGGCTAGGACTAAAGTTCTTCACAGAGGGCTACAAACTTAAGCAAATGTGCTTTGGCATGTCCTGTTCTAGAAAAAGAGAGAAAGTTTTTAACATTGAGGAGGATGCGCAAGCAAGCTCGACCACCGAACGGGAGAGGAAAAGAATATTACTCTCCCTTGGATAAAGGGAGTTATAAATAACTAATGGGTTTAAGTTATTTCCATCAATAAGTCAACCCCGCTAACAGCTGAAACTCTCTACTGGATAGAATCTTTTTATAGAGAAAAGCCTACTCTATACGTTATACGCAAAATACCCGACCCGATCATACAATTTGGGTCCCCGCTTATTTATCCCACCCGGATGCAGACAGTTGGGATATTTTGATTGGGCCGGTCTTTACCCAATTCTTTCCCCAATCCGGTATTTACCCAATAAAACTACTAAGAGGATGCGCACGCAAGCTCGACCAATGGGAGATAAAATCTGCATAAAGATAGGGGCAAGGTAATAGACTTTGCCTTTCTTTTCGAGTGAATGAACAGGCGGATATTCACGAGTAAACGAGTGGATATTGGGATTGGCCTAAGGAGATTGGTAAAGGAGGCGAAGTCTTACCTACCTGTTGAATTAAAGATTGGACTAATTAAGAAAGGTAACGAGTGAAACTATGGAATAATATATTTTGATTTGAAAGGGCAAAGCCCGTAAGGCTTTATATTGGGATTTATACTATAAAGGAGGGGTGATGGCAAAACAAGCCTTCCGCCACGTGAAAGACGAAGCCCGTAGCTGGATATACAGCGAGTCACCTTCCCTCACGAGCGAAAGCAAGTAGTCTTTCTTCCCTTTCCTGTCTTTTAAAGAATAAACTCCTTCATATGGGTGAGGGAGGAGCCGCCCGAGCGTAGCATAGGGATAGGGGAAGACACCGTCAAGCTATGTTAACTCCTTTTATACAGAATTTATTGAGTGTTTTGTGATCCCATTCTGGTTCGCCCTAACCAACCCTCCCTTAAGGGCAGAATGAATGGAATGAGGGTAAGGAAGGCTCACTTACCAGGGCGGGCCGTTTACTTCACTTTGTTCGGGGATGGTTTTATGCTTTTTTCTTATCTGAGATTATGACAATTAGATTAGGAGATTTTTGCTTCTCATTCATGATCTATGATAACGTGGCATAAAAGGCATCCCCGCGCCCTCCCTTAAAGCAAGGGAGAAGGGGGCGTTAGTTAAACAACAACCCTTGTTGGAGCCATCACTGCGCTTCCACTGTTATGTGGATTCTTAAATTACGTTGAGGCAGAAAAAAGAATCATAGTTGAATCACTAAGCTTATTCTAGATCAGTAAGCTCCTTCAAGCAAGGGATTGCTCTCAATTAGCCCGCCCTAACTATGGTAGTAAAAAGTCTCCTATCCTATGGAATATAGACCTCCGGGTTCGTACCCTACCCCCTTAAATTTATCTCAAAATGGTTACTACGGTAGTTCGGGTTCGTACCTCACCCCCTTCCTAAAGGTATAACCTGGTTTTCCAGGCTTCCTCTGTTCGTTTGGCTCGGAGAGAGGATAACGACGTTATCCTTCCTTCCCGGGGCTTCGGACAACTGATTGAATTGAAAGGCCCTAAAAAAGAAGCTGGTGGGGCTATAATATTATATACGTTCATTTCTGGTTGTTTCAGGGCTAGGGGGCTAGGGGCACACACGCCTGGATCCTACCAAACCTAAGTGGATGGACGTGACTTCATCGACTAACTAGGGGTATCCGATGACTCTATATTCTATCTGGGGGACCTGTTTGACTTTCCCCTATGACGGCTCTATATTTCTCTTTTTTTTATTTACGGCTACTAGATGAAATCGGTTCATTCACCTTTATTTAACTATAATGACTGCCTGGAGCGCCCAAATCCGCTCTATCAGAATCGGAGTTACTTAAATGTGGGTTATGAGGGCTATGAGCACTAAGGCGATCATAAGTTTTGTGGGCTCTTGTTTGAGGTGGAGGTTTAGCAAGATCGGTTCGAATCAATCCCTCTTTTCATTATGGCTTTGGTGTGGGAATAGCTAGATGAACATCACTCGGTCCAATTGGTCCTTAATTCACTTTTGTTTCCCGCTCTCTCTTTCGTTATGTGTTTCACCATTATGATATTAAGCATGAGAACAGATTCGATTGCGGCTGGTTTACGAGGCATTTATAGAGGTAGCATGATCTACATGCCAGTCACCAGTTGAGGCATTTATGTGGCACGGACACCTCTAATTTAGAAATCCACTGATCAAAACCGTTTGTTCCAATCTATCCTTCAGTGGTATCATGCCTAATCATCCGAATCTACGGGGTAGGTCTAAGTTCCGTTCTCTTTGCAGCACCAGTTGGCTCATTAGTTGCTTTGCTTCAGATCGAGGAGTAAACAATCATCCGCGGCCTCTGAATAGGGTAACTCGCATCGAGCAATCTGATCCCCTAACACTAGTTTGGGATTTATTACTCGGTTTTCCTATCCAAGCAAATGACCCAATCATTGTTACCATATTACTCCTTGAACCAATTAATGCATTAGCCTGTATGTCATCACGTGTTGTAAGCTTATTTCACCAGCTTAGCTTGGACTATTATGGTACTAAGGGCATAATTAGAGTCTTATACATGGAGGCACAATAAAATAGAATATAGCTAGTATTACGTAGTGTGCTTTATAAGAAAGGGCTTTAATTACACCATTACAGACTCAGCCTAGGCTAGTGTGTATAGTGCTCGTAGTGTTATCCTATTCATGTTCACCCATAGTCATTTATGCACTCTAATCATAATCCTATGTTTCTTTTTTATCATAGACTTTATCGTACTTCATTTACCTCGTGCCCTATGACTATTCTGGTGCCCTGTTAGTCCATTACTACCTTTATCATGTGTTAACGCTAAGCATTTATTACCTAGGATAGAATATTACATACACTGGTGCATGACCATTAGAGTGAGCTTACCACAGGTTATGGATCCATAGTATGTATGACTTGTAGTAGAGTTAAGCACGGAGAAATACTAGTGTCACATCATGATGGTAGAAAACCTTAGTATACTGCCCTACATAAATTACGACATTGTATACCCATAGAGTGCCTTGGTCCTATTTCAGCAGTATCCGTATAAATCATACCATGCCATGGAACTATATAGCTAGTACGAGTAAGCTCACTTATTTACTCACCAGGATAATGGACTCTAGACACGGTTAGACATAAGCATTTCGAGGCACGTAGGCTTAGTTAAGCTGCTCTAGACAGCTCAAGTTACAGCTAATGCTTAGCCGTCCAAACCCTTGTATATTAATGAAAGGATATAGCACTTATAAACAGCTGAATAATTTGGTAACGAAATACTAACTCAACAGTGACTAGGTTTCTCTGACCTCGGGATAAGCGTGTTCTGAGCCGGCTTAGTCCGGGGCTTGGAATCACATATACGCTTACAGGTAATTTATCGTAGTATCAATCAATGGTTAACCTCAGGCAAGCTTAGCATGACTATGATGTGATACATAGAAAGCAATAACTGTCTATCCATGGTAACGGGGCTTATTATTCTTGCACTAAGGCTAGATAACGTTACGTACTTGACCATCAGGAGCAGCTTACCATATTAGCACTCTTTCCATGCTCGTGCCTGTTAAGCATAGTGCACTATGGCATTTACTCAAGACGTAGAAGCTTATGTACTACGAGACATTAGGTGCACGAGCCTTATACTTGGTAGTATAAATACCATAGAGAATTCTGTGATATGACCAGAAGATTGGAACGATTACGAAGTAAACAGCTGTACTAAGCCTAGTCATCATATATGTAATGCTTAGTCAGCCTAGATGTTACTCATGCACATACTAAGGTTTAAGGCAATCCAAGTTGGCCTATTAGCTGCTATACATGGTAATTCATATGCCTAGTTTATTGATTGCGTACTATCTGGTTCAAGAGTTATATAAGGTGAAATAAATACAATGGTATGTTTATTAGTAGTAGAATTGACGTAGTAAATTGTACGGTAGTACTACTTATGTAATACAACAGTACAAAGAGTGTGTTTACAACAGTCTCCCGTAGGAAACTACTAAGAGTATGCCGTTAATATTAAGCAGTAGAATACCTTAGTCTTGGAGTCTAAAGAGCTGACCTATTTAAGCAACAGGTAGCATTTACAGAGGCATTGATACGAGACTTATTGCTCTGTATAACTTAATCAGAGCTCACACGGCCAGTTACTTTATTAGGCGGTTCTCTATTTACTATACATGAAGTTCGTACTCTTATTTCGGGTAAGTTTCTAGTTTTCATGTATGCACTAGGCTCCATAACTCATGCTGCTTACCTTGTATTAATAGCGTTTAGTACTAAGGCATAGTGATTCAGCAGTAAGCTGGACCATGCCAAGGTCAAACTAGGAGAACAAGTACTTCATAGTGTCACTTAGTTATTCTGGTTCATAATTAGCTCATGCTTACACAAATAATGTACTCTAACTAGTTGATCATTAAGGCTCATAATTCATAAGCTGCTTTAGTCGTAACCCGAAGGGCATTATACCGGTGCACTAGCTAGTAGTAGAATTTCACTCGAAGTAATGAAAATGGTTAAGAGTCCATAAACGTGTCATTTGGCGTTTTCTTAATATGCTAGCACTAACTGAGCTCTATGAGTAAAAGACTGCTTAGTAAAAACTATAATGACTCAGTAAACTAACCTGGTGTTAACAAGTGGCTTATTATTCACGGGCCCAATAGGAGAATTGATAAATACAGTTGCGTGTTGTGGCTCAGCAAGCACGTATACGGGCTTAGTTGATAAACCCTTTCTACTCAGTATCTAGGACTACTAGCTCACTGAACATAATACGCGGTCTATTGTACAAGCTCACTATGTAGTAACTTAGGAAAACCATTTACGATTTGCTATGAGGTAATTAATGGTTATCTGACTATTAATTCGTGAGTACTAGCCTTTAGTGAAAAGATGACGTGAATTAGAAGATTGATAAAACACTGATTACTAAGGCATAGCGGTTACGAGTTCTGTCAGGTCGTATATGTCAATTAACATCAGGGTAAAATCACGTGTAATTCGTGTTAACCAGCTTGATAGTAGTAGGCTTAATCAACTACTCTAGCCACAGAATACAGCCTTATCTTTCCATAATATAGGAGGGTTAGCCATTTTGAACGTAATATGGTGTATATAGACTTGCTGGACTCGGTGTAATTGCACCACTTATATGCTGATTATAATATTACTAACTAAGCTGCTTCATGTCTGTGAAATAGTACTTTTAAAATAGAGCAGCTTACATTATCCGTAATAGAGTTCATACCTTTGCCCCGTTGCTAGTAATCCATACACTAACGCGGCTCAACTGCTCGTGATTAGTGCCTGTAAATGATGTGGGCTGTAAATGACTCTGATGTACGTTTTTGTAGAACTAATGGCTAACAAGTTTATCAATAAGCTGCTATGGTTTATTACTAACAGCGCCCGTTTTACCACTAGTGTAACCTAAGTAAGGTGTAAGCCGCTGAATCAAGTCATTTTCCTACTACAGGTTATCACGAATCCGTCAAAGTCGTGCTTACTTACTAAGGGCTCACCAGCTATTCTCCTTGGATTTGAAATAGTACTAAGAGTAAGTATGCAACTAAGCCTGCTAGAATTATTAACGCTCTGTTTTATTACTTTACTCGTGGATACATGAACCATTAAGTTAACTTGGTCTATTGACACGTAATAATTTTTTAGTATTTACTAGGACGATAGTTGCTTGCTCACATATTCAGGGTAAGACAGTAGTTTACTGAATAAGACAGCCGTAAGCTTACATAAAAGAGTACCACTAAGCCTGAGTACTACGTAAGTACAGTAGGATACTTAGTAATATACTCTTTGTAAGACAGAACTGGAATGAAATAAGCAACTGTATGCCTAGTATTACCTCTGCTCTAGATGGAGTTGAACCATTAATACGTAGTAAGCAGATAATATAGTATTCAGCAATGGCAATAAATACTAGTATAACATGAGCATGCTACGATACTTGCTTTTTGTACTAGACCTAAGATTTAACAACCATTAGTACGAGCCTTATACTTACAACCATACCAGATTCATCACGAACTAATACCGCTGCATAACACCCAGTTCGAGTAATACGATCGATTTACACCGAGTTATAGTTAGGTCTATTCCCTAGATCGGACTCTAAGTCAATCATAATAAGCTCGTTAATCATTATACTGGAACAGACTATCAGCTTGTATTATGCATAGTTCAGCTACGTATTTGAATTGCATTATCGTTGATGTTTCAACCATGGACAGTCAAACAAGTAATTCAGAAACAACACTAGCAAATACTTTCTCCTTGGAACAAGCTTGCTCTACCAATTAGATTACTGTAAACGTCAATTAATGATTAACTCGTTACGATCTGAGCATGGTTGCTTAGTAGTGTACTTTGTCGTGCTAACCTTAAGCCTGTAAACGGTTTCACACTAAATATACCCGTGGGCCTTATATTTACTCCATTGTTGTGAGTTCTGGTGGCAGACAGAGAATATACTCTCTAGGATGTTTCATTATCGTGAGTAAAGATAAGCTCGCAATATATGTAATTGTTAACAACAGTGCCATAGGTATCCATATAATTAGGCTGGAACGTGCAAGACTAGAGTCCAGTTCATCGACATACTTACTAGTTGCTTAATTAGGTTAGCAATAGAGTATCAGGCATAGAAACATGACTAATAAATGGTTCATAGACTAATTCGAGTTATATCTATTACTCCATAATTACGCATAAATGGTTATTGCTCTATGTAATAAATTGCATCAAGAAAGACGACGAGCTCTTACCGCTTTTCACGTTATCCAGATTTGCCTGGTGTAGTAACCCTTAACGGTAATACTTGACAATTGGTAATTCATAGTATATATCTGCTATTCAGGTGTAATCATGTCCCTGAAATACTCACCAGTAAATCATATACCAGCCAATCCAGATATATGGCCTGTTCATTAATATCTAACCCATGAAGCTTATATGTCATTGATATGTATTTCCTTGGCTACTGATATGTCACTTGAACTGAACTGATTGGCTACCTTACTGATATGTATTTCCTTGAACTGAGTAGCTGGGCCTAACCCGGAATAGCAAGTCATAAGGCAAGCCCCTAAAGTGTGGCATTAAGGCCCCTATATAATGTCTTTCCTTAAGGCCCCTGATGATCGTATCCATACCTTCCTTGGCCCCTAGAGTCACTATGCCTTCCTTGGTGACGGTGAAATTGAACGGTAAAAGTGAACAGTTATAGGTTTTAAAGATATCCGGCATAGCCGAATAGGGTTTTCGGGGAATAGAACTATAGGATTTGGAAACCTTCTTAAATCCCTTCCTATTCCATATAGTCCGTAGCAGTGCTAGTTTACCTCACAGCAGTTTGAGTTAGTGGTAAAGCTAGTTTACCTTCCTTTCTTTCCCCTCTCTTTCCCCTTACTTTGATATATATGTAATAGACTTATGCTTATGCCTGTCTTGCCTGCATGACCAACTATTGAGGTCCCAGGGCCTCCTCCGGCATCCAACCAGGTGTCGATAGTCCCGTACCAACATCGTGGACTTCTTAGGCATTCTTCTACCCCTCTGTTCTTTTTATTGATATGCCAATGAGAGATAGCTTATCAGGTACTCCGCTAGTTATTATCCTATCTCAGAAAAGAGACCGGTAAGTAACGCAATCTTGGATGTTACCCGAATAGGCGTGCAGAAGGTTGCGACATGGTGGAGAATGCCTTGAGTAATACGGAGCAGCCCGGTGAATCCACATTCTATTTGGGGCCTTTCCCTCCCCTGATACCGATGCAAGACCGTGTTCCGACTCGTCACGACATCTAAGACAGCAGGCATAAGTACCCTTCTGGCATTGTCAGATTCCAAAATACTGCCAGTTCCCAGTCAGGTTCGTTCCCTATTAGTTATTCGGGACAGACGCAAAGAAAGGGTTATCGTCATCTCTTCTTTCCTCGGTTTTTATTTATAAGTGAAAGCAAGAGCACAGAGAAAAGTAACAGATGTAGTGAAGTTTTCGGTTCAGCGTCAGAGGTAGAGGTAGGTAGCGTGAGGTACAGCATAAGTTTGAGCTTCAGATCCCGCTGCAGAGCCTGTTTTCGTTGTTCCAGTTGAATATCCAGTTTGAGGGGATTCAATCCATTGAGATGAGATGTTACGTGCCCTGGGTTGGGATGGCACTTTTAGCATTCTATGAACTCGCTCCGCTCCTGCTGGATTAATGGATTTTTACAGCTACCCATGGCGTGGTCTTTTCTCGGTTGAACTGACTGCCCTCTTCTATGCATTCAATACAGCCAGATGATCTTGGAAGGAAGGGCTTCTTGGGCGGGCAAGCAAGCACTTTTAACATTTGCTTCGCACCTCTGCCTACTTGATTACTTTCTGTTGGACAGGTTGGACAGCTAACCACCCAGTCCACAACAGGTTGTTCCTTTCTTTCATGTATTGGATTTATTTCCTGAAGTCTGGCTGGCATGTAATTCCTAAAAGAGGTAAGTTCCCACGATCCCTCATAGTAGCGTTCATCCGGGTCGATAAATGTCATGTTTCATTAGGCAAGTCAATGAATTAGAGTATTTAAGATTCTTCCTTCCGGGGGGGGCAGCATAAGGTACTTAGTCAGGTGAGGTAAAGACTTATTAAAAGTCCATGATCCGAAAAGCTCGTTGGGTATTGGGGCTCCGGTTGATGCCAAAAACCTTCTGAGATGCGGTTTTGTCTTAAGCAACCCCATGTTTGTGTGAGTTCGGAGGGATATTTGTCTTGGCATCTACCCCCTGGTATAAGAACAACGACTTTAGATCATGTTGGATAAGGAATATCTCTATCATCTGGTCCAATCAAATGGATTTTATTATTACCCTAGGCGCTGATCCAATCCAGTACCAGTAGCTAAGAAAGAAAGAAAATGGTTTGGTAATGTAGGTACTAGTATTTTTTGGCTAGATCACTAGCCAACTCTCTACCTTCTTCAATAACACCACTTGTTTTCACTGTCTTCACCTTGTTGCCCTTAATATGTGTCCAAGTTTGAGCAGTTACCTATAGATCCATCTATCATTCTGAAGTTGCCAATATTGAGCTTATTGATGTCATCAACAGAGTGCCCTAGACTAAGAGGAGTTGGTTGGGCTACCCTGGGCGGTAATCGAGGGTTACGCTAAGAAGTGCCCCTAACATTAAAGGTTGATGAACTCCTAGTAGAGGGCAAAATTCTGGTAACATGCTTTTGTCCATGAGATTGGGGTTGGATATTTGAGAAAGCAACTACCTTTCTACGCCTATAGTTGGATTAGCATGACGGGCCATCCTTGGTGCAGATCGAGAAAGGGTGCATTATATAATAGATCTGCTACCATCCATACCGTTATCTTTAGTATTTGGAGGATGCTTAATGCCCCCACTAGCCGAGAGGGGTGGAAAGAATGATGTTATCACTCTAGTAGTTGTAGAGGAGTAACGCAAACTCTGTGTTCTAAAAGCAACTACCTCTCTAAGAAACAAAGCCAAGCATCTCTGAGAAGGATAGTAGAATAAGGTATATACTCTGTAAGATAGTGAAATCCCGTAAGGATCTTGTAATAAATAGGGCACTTGAAAATGAAATGCTTCTCATCCTCAACCTCTTGTAGCGAACACAATCTACAAGCCCTGTATAGAGCTTTTTAAGAGGATAAAGTTCCTTTTTATAAACCGCATAATAATTCTATAACATTGCATAACTTTACAACTGGGGAATTGTTGCAAGTTGCGTGGTATTTTAGTGGCCTCAACATTTTGAGTTTAGCTTGTATCTAGGAACAACAAAATTCCAACTTAACAACCTGCCTTGGCACATAGGACATATGGATAGTGCAAAGTCAACATTGAACAACCACATGAAGTAGAACACTATGGGGATAATTTATATTGCAGTCTAGCATAAAATTAACCTCGTTAATGGATTTGGTATGAAGTTTATTGCTCATTAACTCCTCAAACTTTCATGTTCATTTTTTATGTTCTATTTGAGGGCCAATGCATGATGAGGTTATTCATTTGGCATTTATTATGATACCATACTATTCCTGTGGCAGTTTTATTTATTGCATGTGTTTGTTATTATCATAAGCGATAGTTGTATATTTCTTTAGGATGATGTGGTCAAGTTGGAATACATTGTGCGCATGGACTTTATAATGGTGGAGTTTCATCTTGGTACATGGACACCTCGCTAGTGAAAAAATGGGAATTGTCCCCCTCCCTAAAACGGAGGTAAATCTTTATTAATAAAAGCGTCAAATGAGAAGCAATAAGCTATAACCTTTCATAATTCACAGCCTCTCAATCGTGAATGAATCGAGAAGCACCTAATTGTTTAACATAGCCTCCTTGCCGGGTAAATTCCGTCCACCCCAACCCAAATATGGAGCATTTATCGATTTGTCTCTCCCGAAGACCTCCTGCATCTGTCCGCTCTTTCCGGCCAGTAAGTTCTCTATTTGTTTAAAACCCCGCTACACATATTCTTTATTCCTTCGTGTGGACTGCATCACCCCTGAGGGATGTTTCCAATCAATCGAATCAATTAAACCTTATAACTTCTACTTTTTGGCTATCTGCAATGACCTTAAGGCCGGTACTGCCAGCTTTTTTTGTATACAGCCCCTCTTAAATATGTTTTATGTATTCCGTTGGCCCACCCATCGGCCCTCAATTAATAAATAACTTTCCGGGCAAGTCCAAATCACCTCGCTTACAGGCACTGCCTTCCTAGCGTGAAATAACCCATGCGTCTGTTGAATAACCATTCTCAGGTGCAATGTAAGTAATGAGCTGCTATAGTAAATCGTTCTTCTTGGTGTGACAGCGGTATGACTCACTCATACCTTCCCGTGTTGATGAGGCATGTTGTGACGGTGATTCGGGTATATGGGAACATGGGGCACGTTATATAACAGCAAACATAGAGTAAATGAAAATAAGGCATCCCAATTGTTGATTGTTTCTGGTTCAAACCATAGCCTGAAGAAGTATCACATTCATAACATAAATTGATTCTTGCAAGAAGTGAAGAAGTCAACAAAAACAACAATTAACGTTGAACAACTGGGCTTGGGGCTAAAGGTAACTAGCTTTAAGTATTAATAGCTTTCCAGTTTCCATTCTTGTAAAAAGAAAGAGAGAGAGGGAGGATAAAAGAGGTACTACTTCTAAGAGCTAAAGCGAATAAGTTCCCTAAGCGTAAGCAAGAAGCTAGAGAGGTCTTTTGTCTCCATTCTTGGAAAAATAGTACTCTACTAAGGTCTTGCCTTAGTTCCATGTCAATTAGCCTTAATAGACTAGCTCTAGTCTAGGTTCGAAGTATGGCTGCTTTGGGGAATGATTCTCACTGACTGGGGCT
>Ga0233337_1000009_pt1 | contig 18277 bp, 16 predicted proteins | sample GEONDECOMP229_FD_183614 | JGI IMG/M metagenome (GOLD analysis project Ga0233337, IMG submission 183614) | Leaf litter microbial communities from Shasta-Trinity National Forest, California, United States - GEON-DECOMP-229 | ecosystem: Environmental > Terrestrial > Plant litter > Unclassified... | reverse complement strand
AATGAATGTTTAGGAAATCTATTTGGATGAGAGAGGAATGTTTAGGAAATCTATTTGGGGGCCCGGTTCAGAACTTAACGTTGAGCGGCAGATCGCAATTTTCCACCTAACAACGAGGATACTCCCCTTTTCTCACGACCCGCCGCATCAGGCATTTCATCACCGGCTAAAGCTGCTAATGGACATGGAGAGGCTGGATATCACCACTTGCTGCTGGGTAGGCCCAATCCGAGTTCCGGTATAGGAGAGGAAGATCTGTCATGCCTGCATGGGGTTGGTGAGATGTATAGTTTTTTATTTAATCCCGAGTCGATCGGTGGGATTTGCCCGATTGCTAAGTTCTTTCAGTCATGAATTATATATTATATTCTGCCATTTTCTATTTTCAATTCTCGTTATTAGAATATCTCTAGTTACCGAAATAAATAGAACTCGGGGAGGCACATAACTGTTTCATCAGCTCATCCAGTCAGTTAGGGGGAGGCCAAGCCAATAAAATCAAAAGTTGAAGGTGCGAAGCTCTTGCTCGATAAAAGGAGAGCAAGGAATAGAAGTTGGGCATTTTGCATGTTAAAGCAAGACTTCGTACAGTAATAAGTTGCGCAACACTTTCCCCTTGTTTCTATGGAGGTACTTATATCCGCCTTATTCACTTATCTCCCTGGTCTATTAGTGGCCGAAATGAGATAGAAGGGGAGGCTGATGAGATGACCAGTACAGCAATACTTAATGTCTAGTGATTTATTGGGTGCTGGGGCTCCTATGCACTTCTTTCCCTGGCTAGTGGCTAATTACCGCTAGTTACCGCTAGTTACCACTAATTACTTAAATGAGAAAACCGAAGTGGTCGGGGAAGCATATGGGGCATGCATGTTAACAACGAGTTAGCGAGGTCACCGTTTGCTGGTAACATTGCTTATGACTCAAGTTATCAATGTGAAATCTCACTTACCTGCACTTACTGAAAACTTGAGTCTTCTTGTATCTTACCCTTGCTCTCCAAGGAATGATGAAAATCCTCTTCACTAAGGAGCACGATATCATGATCTGGTCCTGATGCACAGAATGTCATGAGTATGTTTTCAATGGAATGCTCTTGGGCACATCCAGCATGTGTACCCTACTGAGTACCAGAATCATTTGAAAAAGAGAGACTAAGTTAGTGCTAAAATCTAAGTTAGTTAAACTATCACCTACCGATGTACAATAAAGCATGAGCGGATTAACTAAAGCTAGAATAAAAGATTGTAAGTCAAGCCAAGTAGAATGCAAGTAGGCCAGGTAATGAAAAAAGAAACAAATATCTCAGAACGCAAAAGAGACATTGAAGATATATACATTATCATTATGGGAACATTAATCAAAGATCAGAGAGCTTTTCAACTACAATCCAACCCTCAGACAAAGTCAACTTTGAACATTAGGACTACCATCGTGAACAGGTAAACTTGAAAGACAGGAAAGGTTTAAACAACTTCAATCATCCTTCCCTTTTCCACATTGGGTATCGTGTGGTGGTTACCTTCTCTCTGGTCTGTCGATAAGCACTTTTATTCCCTTTAGTCTGTCAGTAACATGACTCTATCTCGTCTGGCGGAAACAAGGGAACCATCTATCTAGATAACGTATGTAACAACTTGGCTCTCTCTCATATGGCGGTAACATGGGTTCTTTCTCTCTCGCGTATGATGGGGTCCTTCTCTTTCGGGTATGTAATTATGGTGAGACTCTATCGGTCGGGTATGTGGTGACGGGGGACTTCTCTCACGGGTATGGGTGTGATGGGGAATTCTCTCTTCTGGCGATAAGAACTTCCTTCTCTGCGGTAAGTACTTCCCTCTCTGGTCTATTGGTAAGGACTTCCCTCTCTCGGTTATGTTATGTTGAACGGTTGGTTAAGGTGACTCGGGTATCCCATGAGGTTTACTTCTCTCTCGGTTATGGTGGACCACCACAAAGAAACCCTCATGAACCGACATGAATATATCAAAATTGAAGAGATGGTCTATAGTTTCTGAAACATATACGTATTATCACCAACATGGTAATATGTATTTTTTCGAAGTGGACGAATAGTACTTCCACCTTAGACTTTCCAAGTTACAAGCTTTTTCCTTCCCCTGTCGGGAAAGAGCGTAGCACCTTAGAAGCGATGAAAACATCCTGACATTTCAATTCCGGAAGGGTCAAAATCTGTGCTGCATAGCCGTCTGTATCTCAGCCCAAGTATTCAGGTTATTCTTATGCGTTGCCCACCATCATCTAGCAGGAGTAGCTTTAAGAACCATATTCAAGCAGGAATCCTCTGTTCTTCCACAACTGTGTCTTCAAACGTACTTAGAAATAAAGAAACATCCGATATCCCCCCTTCATATACCGTAGGGTTGTGTAGCTCTGTACTGATCCCCCAAACTGTCCGAACATGCACACACCTCCTAGAGGAGAGAGAATGTCTTCTGTGCTGCCAATTCTCCTGGTCCCTGTTATTATGCTGGTTACATTTGGGTTTGTTATAGACATTCTCCTTGTAATGCTTTGACTGAAACCTCTGCCTCGAATACCCTGGTTATGGAAATCATGCTGCTTACACCCCTTATTCTGCTGCTTCTAGTACAGCTGCCCTTCCTTATAAACACTTTTATGCCGGAATTTACTTTATGATCCCGTTTTACTTATGCTACTGCTATTGCTACTTATGCTGCCATTAATGCCGGTTATATTGCTTATGCTGGGATTGAAGCTGGTTACACTGGTGCTTATGCGAACGAGCCTAATGCCGCTGGTGCTGCCGGGAATGCTCTGCTGGTTTAAATGCTGCTTTTGCTTTGAATTAGGATCCTGGGGGTTTTGATTATGCTTTTACTCCTTGTGCTCTTAGGAACAATGCCTCTTTAACTCCTTTCACTCCTGCTAAGAATGCTGAACCTGGTTACTCTTATGCCGCTAGAACTTCTCCTGCAACTAAGGCTGCCAATACCGTATTCTTTTATGCTTATTTAGATTTCATTTTTCTGCTTTTCTTCGTGCCTTATCCCCTTAACTACCTTCGTACTACTCTGACATTTACTTCTGATTATATTGTTACTTAGAGAGGCTTTTACCTTCCTTACCCGAGCTCCTAGGTTACTTATACCCTTATTTTGACAAGCATTGAGGGACGGAGTCGCTCGACTAAAAGGAGAGGGGTAACCTGCGTTAGCTTTGGTTCCCCAGTTCAGGGTATCATTCGGGTATTATCTATCATGAGCCTACTCAGAACTAGCTGATTCTCGCATTTAGGAGATCCCGAGTCTCCAAGTGGGCCCTCTTGGCCACCCGCGGCCCTGGCTTTTTGGGGAATCCTGCTCCTGTGTCGCTTGTAGCTCGGCGGTCCACCGGGTTTTTTTCCAGTTCCGAGTGTATTCTTGGATAGTTATAGCGGCCCATAGGCGCAAGATGTACCTTGTGGGGGCGGCCGGAAACCTGGACATAGTCTTTTAAGACAGTGGCCATTTAGTCCATGGTCCATTGGATGTTCGGTGCAAGGCCAAAAATTTGAACACACTGCCCAAAACGTTCCCGTCCTTCGCTTTAGGGCCTGTCCCTCAGTGTGGTCAGTACTTAATACTGTCGGGCAGCAAAGCTTACACCTGTTCACTTATTGCGATGGTTCACCAGGGCCTCTTTCCTCCTCCCTTTTCTGCTCACTCGTGAATCAGGGGCTGCCGGACCCCCTACAAAGGGGGAGAGAGTCGACTGAGCATCTCAGCCATTGGCGGGAATTTCGCCCGCATCCGATCCCCAATTATTGTTCACCCCGGATGATCGTGTTGGGTTAATTGTGATCTCGTATGATCGTGTTGGGTGAGCAACAGCCGCTTCGTCACAGTACTTACTTATGGGCTAACGGGTCACACTTTGGCCAAGTATCCTACAAAAGGACTCCCGAAAGCTAAAAAGATTAAAGGAATGGCCATAGGAATGGGCGCATCATGACATCGTAAGATGTCTCGCCCGAATGGATTAGTTGGTGCTGGAAATGTCGGAAAAAGCGAACGGAAAGAGTGATAAGAAGTGGAAAAGACAGAGACACTTCCCAACCAGAAAGCGAAGTTACCACTGATGGTATATTTGGTGTAAGCGAGCTCCGATATAACATCTTTGGAATAAAATCCAGTTGGAAAAGGAAATCCAATTAGAGAAAGGCTGCCTATGAGCATCATGGCATAGGTAAAAGGTAACGAGGAAGCAAGCCCCCCCATCTTGCGCGTATCTTGCTCATCCGACATGGCATGAATCACTGGACCTGCACTCAAGAATAGTAATGCTTTGAAAAAAGCGTGATTCATTAAATGAGAGACGCTAACCGAATAGTTGGAAATGCCGCAAGCAAGGATCATATAGCCTAATTGACTGCGAGTTGGATGAGCTATGACCCTCTTTGAATCGTTCTGTAATATTCCAGTGGTTGCCGCGGAGAATGACGTCATAGCCCCTGCAAAAGCAATAACAATCGAAGCCGTGGGTGGGTATTCAAATAGAGGGGAGCACCTCGCTATCATGGGAACGCCTGCTGTTACCGTAGTAGCTGCATGAATCGGAGCGGATACTGGAGTGGGACCCTCCGTTGCATCAGGTGACCAAGTATGCAATCCTATCTGTGCGGATTTTCCAACTGCACCAATAGAGGGTGAGATACGAATAACAGTTATGGCATGAAATCTAATATTGCGGAAAATGAAAGAATTTTGGGGTTCGGAAAAGGCACTAGCACGAGCAGAAATGGTCGGGGAGTCTACTGTTTGAAAGAGAGTAAAACAACCCAAAATCCCGAGAGCTGATCCAAAATCACCTACTCGATTGACAAGCATAGCTTTGATAGCTGCTTTATCTGCCTGAAGTCGTGTGGACCGGAAATTAATTGACGAATATGGAGCGAGACCTACTCCCTCCCATCCCGGGAATAATTGAATAAAGTTATCTCCGGTAACCGACATTGGCGTAAAAAAAGTAGAAATGGATGAATAACACATAAATCGAGGGCTATGTGGATCCTCGGACATATATGAAATGGAATGGGGATGGACCAAGCTACTTACGAATGTAACCACAATTGGCATAACTACGGTCGGGCTATCAAACACAGGGTCGGAAGTGAATTCCGGGTCGAACCAATCTGCGAATCGAGCTCTGTTACCCTTGCAATGATGTGGTACCCCAGGAACATTATAATGAAGTGCTCTCCGAACCGTGCGGGAAGGTTTCCCATCACACGGCTCACCAACTTGATATTATGGTTATTAAGGGTAACAACCACCGTATGTCCGAACAGGATCCCCCCCTTACCTTCTATAGGGTTTTTACTATAATTTAGGGGGTTCATATGCTCAGGGCTGTTCAAAGAGTTAGAAGGGTTGACCTTTCAGGACCTTCCCCTCGCGCGCGTTATAACCTACCAAAATGAATCAGTAAAGAAAGGCAATAGTCATCGCTTTCCTTTGCCTAAGTAAGTGTACGGCATCTGCTTGGGCCCCTTCTTCCTTCCCGCTGATCCGCCCCCTACTATTAAAGTAAGTAGAAAAATAGGGGGATCGATCAATAGTTGAGTGTACTACGAGCCCTCTGCCCCACGCATCCAACCAGCTCAGAATGCGTGGTTCACCGGTTCCACCGACTAGACTCTTTCAGTTATTCAGTCGATACAGAGGTGCGCTTTCAGTGGGGGGTGTGCTGTCCCTATTGGACTCTTCCCCATAGGGCCCCCTAAAGCCCGGGCATAAGCGCCCTCTTGCTACCCATATGCGAGGCCCGCCCTTAGCCGCCTGCCTTCCCCAACCTGTGCGTGGGACCTCCTCGCCGCAGGGGATCGATCGCTCCCACACCTGTAGCGTTCGTGATCTCCTCAACTGTGTATCGAAAGGCGGGGCAGCACAGCCAGCCGGGGGTTGTTACGTCCAGTATGTCCCCCCTTATTCCCGACATGCTATGGTGCCCAGGGTAGTTCCCATAGAGCGAGTCGAGTCCGTATCGCCGCGGAGCAACTGCAGCGTCCGGATCGAATCCAAAAACTCGGCGATTCATCCGGTGACTTCACGGTCGCCAAAGGAGCCCCGAGAAGCATCAAACATTTCAGAGAAGATCCGTGGAGCAATTTTGAGATAGCAAGCACTAGCTCCCGGTGCGACTTCATGAGAAGCAGTCAAGGATAAGATAGAAGATAATGAAACGCACGTGGTGGTGACTATGGCGGTTCCTTCTGAACCTAGAAAACGTCCGAAAGCACCTGCTACGGAACTACCGAGCAAGGGCAACGATACTATGAGTAAATACATGAAATCAAATATGGGGACAACCAAGAATCAGGCAATTACGGAGCGGCCTGTGATTGAGCGAAAATGGAAATTCCTAGAATATGAAAGAAGAGAAATTCCTATTACTATAATATAATACTGAAAAGAGACGGCTCCAGTCCAGTCTAGAGGGCAGACGGGACTTCTATTTGCTGGTTATTATTTTATATATGTAATAACACTAGATTCGGTGTGATTCGAAGGTGCGAAGCAGCCTATTAGTTAATCCCGCCGGACGTATGAGCGTATAAGTACTTTGGGCAGCGGTTGGGACACGTCGCCTTTTTCCCGTTGACTTTAGTCCCGTGGTCAATTCTTTATATATGTCATTATGCTAGATTCGGATACACTAGATTCGGTATGTCCAGGAATTCTTTATATATGTCATTATGCTAGATCCGGTAGGTAATAAAACTGAAATAACACGGCGATTCAGTGTGAGTCATCCTCCATTCCGTATGCTTTCAGCGAGATGTGGGTGGTTCACAGATGCATTCGCTGTGTCTTGGCTCTAGGTGGCTCTAGGTGAGTTTCAAGTTCTTTATATATGTCATTATGCTATATAAGGGTGCGCTTTATTTACGTAATTACGACTTAATCAAGAATAAACGAGCTGGTTTAATAAGCAGGCTAGCTCTTCAGTGCACACCCATGTGACTAGCTTTATTAGTCAGGTTCGTTTATTTAAGGAACATCAAAGTTACGCGAGGGGGTTAGCAACAAAAAGTAGGTCCTGATTGAGGTCCTAATTGAGCATATAAGGTGGTGAGAGAATCCTTGCCCTCGGAAGGACAAGCGGCTCCCAACCACTGTGTCTCTGCGTAAGTTTGCAAGAATCGCCCCGAGCCCAATTCTAAGAAGGGAAGGTGGCCTCCAGTGATTGCCCGCATTGTGGTAATAGTCGTCGTATCCGGGAGAATTTCTACGTTTGGGTTTGAGGTTTATTCCCTTGTTTGCTATGTTTCATTTCTCTCTTATTCCTCCATCTTCTTACCCCGATTCCAATCTGGATAGGTTATCAGGTCCAACATTAGGCTTTCCTTGCTTTACTACAATCTGGAAATAAAACTCCTGGAAGAAAAACAACCAGCGACATATTATCCCCCCAACACAGGTTTGTTTATTGACCAGGTACTTTAACGTCGAGTGATCTATGAAGAATTGCAAAGCATTTTCCAAGAGGTAATGTTGAACTTCTGCAAAGCATATATAATTGCCAGTCCTTCGCGTTCTGTCATGGTATAGTTTTTCTCAGCATCTGATAGTTTTCTGCTAACGAAGGTGATGGGGGATTTCTATGTTACCCTCACCTGGTTGTGCCAGAATCACGCCAACTGCTATACCTGAAGCATACACATGGATATTAAATGTCTTTTCCCAATCTGGAAAGATCCGGATGGGCACGGTCACTAATTTCTCTTTCAATATATCCAAAGCTTCCTGGCACTGTGCGGTCCATATGAAAGGGATGTCCTTGCGCAGCAATTTTTCCATGGGCGAAGTAGTGATCTTTGCATAAATTCTTATTGAATTTCCGTAATATCCACAGTATGTCCCAGCGTTGCGCGCAACATTTTGACCAATGTAGGAGGAGGCGGGTAAACTATCACAGCGATCTTACTTAGCCTGATCTACCAACAATACTTCTTTGCAGACTACATGCCCAAGTAGAACTCCAGATGGGTGGGATCCCAAATATAAATTTATTCAATTTCCAATTTAATTGAAATTGTCTAAATCTATCCAACATGAGTCTTAGTACCTGAATGTGTTCCTTCAGCAGACTGAAGATGGTCCAGTCATCCAAGTAAGTATACCTCTAAAAGTTATATGCATGAACCACCATATCCCTAAAAAGCGTATTATACTATATTATGTACGCAGTTGAATAATGGAGAAAACCACAGGTGCGTTCTTCAGACAAAAGGGTATAACGTTGTAGGTAAAACAACCCCATTCTGTCGCAAAGGTCGTCTTGGTCCTTCCTATCCTCCTTTGCAATAATTCTAACCTGATAACACCCTGAGAATCCATCAGTTAAAGAATCTGCTTCCTTTCCTCCCACGTTATCTAGTACTTCATCTGTTAAAGGGGTCTTTAATGGGTCGTGAACACACGTAGCATTGAATCCTCTCAGATAAACACAAATCCTTATATCTCCCAGCTTCTTTGGTTGGATACCATGGGGCTAATAAACTAAGATTCTTCTACCGGAAAGATGATTCCTGCTGCCAGCATTCGGTCCAGTTCCCGCTTGACCTTTGCTTTATACTTTGGATTTAATCTGTAGGGTCTTTTCTTTATAGGGCGCGCTTCAGGCTTCAGTTCTATCTTCATTTCGGAAAAGCTCTTTGGAAACAGGTCTTCATATTTGCGCAGCAGGTCTACTACTTGAGTAACAGTTTCCTCGTCCCAATAATCTCCAATGATGGCCATTTTCAGATCTGCATCAGAACCTATATTCCACTGCTTCGTCTTTAGAGGTTTCTTGTAATATGGATCACTGGTATCAGGTTCCTTTCCTTTTACTTGTCTTTTTATTATGGATTCCTCAATATTCATGTTTCTGAGATCCTATTCTTCTACATGGTCTTTCTGGTACAGTCTCCTGCCCAAAATGGGTATATTCCATATTTCCAACTCTCTGTGGCGCGCGCAGACAACCTTTGGGGACGGGTGTACTCTGGCTCTTTACCACACTGAAAATGAAATGTTTCATTCGCTGCGACAAGTCAGTAAGCTCCAGATCCTCTGATGCAAATATGAAAGAAAGTCGCGCAGAATTGTTTCGACATCGTTTCCCAGCACCCTGTCTTCCTCCTGGTTTCTTCCTATACATATAAGCTCCGGGGCACAGAATAGAAAGTGTGTATAAAACGGGGGACCCATTCCCATTCAGGATACCCTTTCTCTTTTCTCTTTTCTGGCAAAACCAAATGTGCTCCTCCGGGTCATCTGTGCCTTTTATCTATATGCCAATTCCAACTTCGTAGAGGGCTGGAATCAGAGAGTCATACTTTGCGTTACCTGTACCCAATCTGTCAGCATGTCTCTATGCGTTGCCCACCACCGCGCAGGCGTTCCTTTCACTGCGGTTTCCATTTCTGAAAAGCCATTTCACGCTGTTACTTCTTCATGTGAAAGTCTTTTTACCAGTAAGCTCATAACGAAGAGGAATATGAAGAAAGTTATGAATGAACTTCCAATATAAATTCATACCTGCAAAAAAAGCATTTCAAGTCTAAAATGAAAGTAAGAGTGGGGATTTTAACACTTTGACTTTCATCTAGATCTACATAAACTCCATGTTGATCTATGGAAGGATTTATTCATCTTAGCTTGTTCCTTTTTTTTATAGATCAAATTATAATATTAAACATTAGGGGATGCTTATAAACCCAACAAGGTGCGAAGGTCTTGTCCTTATAAGGGCAAGGAAAAAAATGCATTTATATTAAAGAAGAAGATAAATTACACGTTTAATGTGCCATTGCACTTACATTTAGAGTAGCAGGAGACATTCTAATTCCTCCTGTCATCTACAGAATAAAAAAAAGATATATTCTGCGGTTGGGTGGGAATAGATAAATAAAACATGCAACCTATAAAAATTAGTCCAAAAAATCCTTCCCCTCTCGGGAAAGCGGCTTCACACTTTAAACAAAGCTTATAAACATCCTTTTTTTTCACTTTCATTTAGTAGCAGGTATTTATGTATTCTATATTTATTCCTTAATAGGCAAGAAAGCAAACAGAAAATACAAAACAAAGCTTCATCGTCTTTCAGGACTGCTTCAGCTGTGTTAATCTTCAGATAATGAGGAAGATCCTTCTCTAAATTCTTCAATAATAACCTTGCCTTCAACAACTTGATGACCTTCTTTTGGTAGCCGATATGCCTCTACACTTTGATCTCTGTACACATGAGTGAAAGATATTGTTTCAAAGCTGCTTATTATGGCCTTTATCTAATCACCTAGCTTTTTGATAGTCATATTTATAAAAAGCTGGCCAAAGCCATTCATCCATCTGATCACTAGGTTGGAATCTCAGAATACCTTAATCTTCCTTACATATTTATCCATAGCTCATTTTAATAAAAAAATCATAAGGCCGTGATAAGTCTACAAAGTTTTTTGTACATGATCCCCAACCTGCTTTCATTGGGATTCTATGATCTTTATAAAAATGAAGGATACAACCTGCGCTGCTTCTACCTTGATAACCAACAGCGCTTGAAGTTTACCCAGTAGAGGAGGGAGTAAGGGTGGTAGGAGCATAACCTATTTAAGTAGCATCATTGACTGTTTCATCCATGGAACCTCTATACGGGCTGGAAACTATTCATTGTCGACCTCTGTCCCCTGTCTATGTGCTTGGCTACATGATGACTATCCATAGTAGCTACCCAAACCTCCGTACGACCAACCTGTCATATGTGACCTACCATTAACCATGTTGAAGTTCCGATCATCAATGTAAGAATCAAAAAGCGTCATAAAGTTATGCCCACAGAGCCTGTCCGAAGCCCACCAGCTGGTCCAAACGAAGCGCATCTATTAGTCGACCGCCCAGACACTCCGACCCGACCACATACTTTGGATAGAGACTCTTAAACCCCCATAGTCGTAGCAAAACAAGCAAATTGAGTTTTCCGGGTTTTAGGTGCAGATGCAAATTGAGTAGCCAAGGTGGGAACAGGAGTCTAGCTAATGCCAGCTTACCCATCACCATATCGTCCGGAATCAGTTCGGATGAGGACTTCTTAATAAAATTCCCGGATTCAAGCGAGTGCACTGCTCGGCAATCCCGCGTTATTATGGTGCAGCATTCGATATGATGCCTGAGCCTGAGTGATATTTATAAATAACCTACCTTAAATGGGACCTCAGGTTGGCGGACGAACTTCTCGATAGTTTTGGACATCTATTTCCACTTCATCAATATAATTTGCACTGATAGCAATTTTGTTCTTACACTGTTTTGTGACCTTGAGCTTTACATCCTTGTTTACCCATCCCAATGGATATAGGTTAGGATGATCATGAACTTCCAATCCAAGCTTGTTGACCAGATCTTCCGCTATGAGGTTGGCTTGTGAACCGGAATAAAATATAGCATCCATTTTTTCTTATTAACCTGGATCTTTATACAGAAGAGTTTAGTTATATCTTTATCTTCCTTATGATGAAGGCTACTCAGGTTCACCTCCTTCTGCACTATAGTACATAAAATATTATCATTTACATCTGAGCTACTCTCCGCCTGGTTATCTGAATCCATGGCTGCTAGCATGTTCTTATTCTTGGCATCCTTCTTATGGTTCTTTGGAGTCATCTATGGATGTAGTTTACAGCACTTATATTCTAATAACCAATTTTATTTACTGCGGTGGTGTAATCTTGATTACTCTGCCCTTGCCTCTGCTTGAAGTAATACCAACAGATCTACTGGTCCTCCACATACCCAATAGGGTAGAACTAGGACTTGATGAGTGTTTTAAACACTTCCCACTTAGTTATTAGGGTATAACCCTCCAACCTAAGTGTTTTCATGTGGCTTTCCCACCAGGGGAGTGCATGGCCCTCTAACTTAAGTCAACCAAATGAAATCTTTTTCTCTTATTCTATATTCTGGACACTTAAATCAACATATAACTATTGCAACCAATAAGTCTACTTAATTGCATCAATCTCACTTTGGTAGGGTTTGATGTCCACTTTCGCTTCCATTTTTAATAGAGATTGTGAAGAAGTTATGGCACTGGAACTTGGCTACTCTGTGTGATAGCTGTCTAGGGTTAGGTTTCTTTTTTCTCCGAAATGGATCCGAACGATGTCGTAAGTCTCATTACCTAATGCAATTTGACAATTAAATAATGTTTAACAAAATGAAAAGTACAATGCAAATGTCAATGCAAGTAAGACAAGAGAGGAAAACAATTAATTAAATGAATGACAAAAATGAAAATATGAGAGGGAAATGGGAACTGAAAGGTCAGTCCCTTGGCCTTCCCATTACCCCAGCGCTCCTATATATTCTTGTACTTTCAATCTCAATGGGCGCCTATTCACTGGCCAATAGAGGAGTATGCCAGAGATCCCAGAGTTGCATTGTAACCAGACCTAGCTGAAATATAGAAATGACCCACCATTTAATGTGGGTTTTACCATTTAAGTTCCAGGGTAAATATTAGGTTTATATGGGTGAATTTAATCTCTGTTGTGCTTTGTGTTTCATTTTTGTATAGAGACAGTGCCGGTTTTTAAACCGAGTTTATTATATTTATTCGGTTACGTATTGAGATCCTTAAGTTGCAGAACCAGTAGCTTCAGCAGCAGATCGATATTGATACCCACTAGCAGTAGATTCAGCAGATTAACATCGAGTTTACCAAGTCTTAGAGAAAGATCCCATTTTAGTTTCTCCAGTGCTTGTATAAAAGGTCTCATCCACAGTAGAGTAAACAGCGAAGGAAGCAGATCCAGATGGAGTGCCTGCCTCAGCACCAGTTTTGGTTGAGCCGCTACTAACTATAGAGAAACAAGCAGTTAAAGTTTACCCTCCCTGAACCAGCGGTTAAAGAGAGATCGAAATCCATCAGTAGTTGGAGAAGCCACAGAGTCAACATCCTTTCTTTCAAATAGTTACAGAGCCAATTTCATATCCAGTAGCAGAACTCCCTCCCTGGTAGGGATAAATTCTAAGGAGTAGCATGGATGGACGGGTAAAGTAGTGAGATAAGACAGGAGCAAAGCCAGCATCCTTATTGGTAGGGACAGATTCAAGCGTGGATAAACATCCGGGCACAAAGACTGATCCAGTCAGTCCCAGGTGAGTTTGACCGGGTTCTAGCTTCTCCACCGGCGGCATCTTGTCCAGAAAGAGCAACAGAGGCAAAGACATTGAAAGCAGAGGCTAGGGCAGAGTCAGTTGATTTAGTAAAACCAATCGAAGTTTACCGAGAACCCATTGAAGCTTACCCATAGGCAGGGGCCATAGAGTCGGGGGTATAAGTTAAGGCAGAGTCAGGAGTATCAAAGCAAGCATCAACAAGGGCGTGGGCATCCCCTCGCTTGGTTCCAGCGTTTTCGATATGAATACCTCAGCACCGTGAATAATTCCAGGAGTAATACGATCAACATGCACCAAGCTAGGGGTACGGATCTACACTGATATAGCTCTGCCATTCCACCGACAACCCATTCAACCAAGACACTGGGATCAAGCAATAAACACCTTGTAATATCCACCATGCAGCTGAAGAACAAATTGACCGAGAAGCAGATCCGGTTCCATATTGGGAGAAATACCCAGTGATGGTTCAAGCAACAGAGAAGGTGATAGCTGCGGGAAAGGAAGCAGCTTTATAAGCAGCATAGCCTATTTAAGTTCGAGATAGAGAACTGAACGAACTTATAGACACGGTCAATAACAAGTCAAAGGCAGGCAGTTTCCTGTCACGAGAGTAAGAAAGAAAAGGTGTGAAGGTTGCAGAAGTTTCAGTAGCAGGGAAGTGATGGGAGCAGCATCAATTGTTGCATATCCATATCTGGTCCAGTTTAAGTTGACCGAGTTACAGTAGTTTGGGGTCCAATCCTGGGTTCTGCTGATTGAGTCTCACTAACACCACCTCGTTCAGATCTATATTCATAACCACCAATAGCAATAGCAAAGGCCTCGCAGATCGAGATGAGAAGAACCCACATAGGTAGGTAGAGCCAAGAGCAGAGGCGATCGATATACCACCGGAACAGAAACACAAGATGCGGAAAATAGATAACGAAGCACAGGACGTAGCATGGAATCCATCCAGGCCGGGACCAGCAATATACAAAAGGAAATCCCATCTCATTTCGAAAGCATGCAGCATAGCTTCCAGGTCACTAGTCATCATAGCCCGTTATATATATCCAATTCCGGAGCGAGAAGCAATTTACCTTATTGACCCATAAGTTTTTTACCCTGCTTGCTTCGCTCCTACTTACTAACTCTTGTAGCTTCCATGGCTCGGCCCAGGCACTTCTTATTAGACATGAATACACCCTCCATTTTAAGCAAAACTATGTAAGGTATCAGCTTTTGCCGCCAGACGTTGGCCTTTGATCCGTCCCAATTCCAGTCAAAGTTGATCCAAATCCACCAGCATCTAAGCGAGCAGCATCAGTAGTGGGGCCTGTGACAAAAGCCACAAAGCAAGCATTTGAAACAGACTGAGAGCCTACCTGTATCACATCCATTTCGAGGTCCTTTTCCAGGTAATGTAATTTACTAAGTTTAATAATAATAAAAAGCAAGGGAAAAAGGTTGTGGAAGTAAAGGCATCACAGCCAGGAGCACCGATCGTTTCATAGGCGTAGGCAAATTGTGTTTTTCCACAAGTAAACTCCTAAGTGGGTCTTGTTGACCCAAAACCAGTTAAATATAGATATATATTTATATCCTCCAGGTACAGAGGCAGGCGCAGAACCGTAATAACCTGCAGAGGCACAGACCGTAGCAGTGGAACATAAATACCCTGTTTCAGATTCAATTTATCCGGAGCCCGTAGATCCCGTGCCAGGGTATAGGAAGGATCCCACGCTAGTGGACCGGGTTTAACTTGATCCACTTGATCCATATCCAGTAGTGGCTTCACCACTATAAAAGGCATCAGTAGCAGGAGCAAAGGTAGCACCAGTAAAGGTAAAGGCAGGAGAGGCGTTATTAGGCGGGCAGATTTATTGTTGAGATGATAGATAGTTCGAACGAACCTGGCCCAATGAAGGAAGGTCAGTAATAAAGAAAAGGGCTAACCATGTCTAGGTTAAATGGTAAATGAAAAGCATCTGGCAACGCCCAGTAGTGTTAGTAAAATTCCCAGCTTCGTTGGGCCAGGTGAACATTTTTTCTTTATCTCCATATCCTCTTTATACGCCCAAAAAGCTTTCTAAAATTCCCTCTCCTTCCTTTGGACGTTGTGTCTTTCTCGTTCGGTAGTTCGATGAATGAATGAGTTTGATGGGGGCAATCATCTTTCGGGTATCCATGAGATGGGGGTTAGGTACGAACCCGCACCCCCGACCAAATAAGGGGTGGGTAACTTATCTCCCGGGGGGCTATATGGCTATGACTAACTATGACTACCTCGAACCTACAACTCCAAAAGCAATTGACCCTCTAACTCAAACTCTACCCTCCTCTCTACCTCGACGACACCTCACTTACCGATATGGAACAGGAGTTACTACCTTTATTTTATTTCTTATTCATTACTTACGATGCACCTAGGATCATGCGCCAATACACATTAAGAAATGAAAATCTGAGAGATATTGATTTATTGCCTACAGGTTTGGCCCAAGCAACAGGTTGGCTGGGAACAGATTTCAGGTGTAACTGCTTGCTGTTGGTAACATGTTATTATGGTTCAATCCCTAGGTCTGGTTAGCGTAAGTAAGCAATAGATCAGCGGGTAGTTGGAACTGTGGACCCTAGGTGCATGTCCTAGGTCTTTGTGGTGTAAGTCGCAAGGTCTCGATCAGCAGTGAGTCAGGTCTCCAGTTGATGAAGGCGTCAAGGTAGGACGAAGGTCGGAGGTACTTATTCGTATTTGGTATTCGGTCGGGCGGGTCCTTTCCTTCTTATTAAGGCAATGAAAAAGAGTCTCCCTCCTTTTACCTTGTTAAAAAAAAAGAAGTTTTAAAAAGTGCGTGCGTCGACCAGAGCCTGAGCCAGAGCCAGGTAGAGGCGCTTGAAAAAACAGGTGCCACCCAAATAAAGGAAAGGGTTTACGCATAAAATATGTCACAATTTATGGAAGTTTACCTATGACAGGCGGAATGCAATCATTTGCTTTTTTCGCCTTTATGCTATGCTTTCTTCCTCTACGAATTCACCCATTGTACGAGATTTATTATTATGATACCATGGAAACACTTAAAAAGAATATATAGTTAAACATTTTGTTACCAGATTAGCATACAGTTAGATGAGAAGTTCTACTAAATGCACAAGCTTTTTGGCCATGCAGGAATGAATGATGCTCCTGTCAGTGCAGCATTATTATAAGCTATGGTTGGTGCTGCGCGCAGCTATAAGTTACTTTTTGGTGCACAGGATTAGATCCCGCCAGTGGATGCACTCAATTGCAGAGTAAGGCATCAGGAAATATATCTTTGCCTAATAACCACTTCCGATTAGATAACCATTTGATACAAAAAAACTATGTTGCCAGCAATAGAATACATTTTTTTGAAAGTTGGGCTTTAAAGGAGTCTCGTTCGAGTGGATCCGCTGAAAACTTCTTTTTACGCAAAACACTTTGAGGGGCGTCCATATTCTGCAAGCGGCGGTACAACGGAGACGGAGGAATGGAATCACAGCCCGCGGCCACCTGCCAAGTCACATAACCAAGGAAGGCCCAGTACGCGTAAGGAAAAATAAGAATAATAAGGAGGAGGAGAAGGATACCACCCAGGACATAGATTCCAAATACTTTAGATGGTACTGATTAGGACTCCCTATTTGGCGCTGTGGCGATCCCATTAAGAATCTTACCTGCTGCTACGTGTGATACGGCTGGCTGTGGATGAAGGGACCTTACTTGTTGCTAGCGGGGTATCACCTTTTAGGCTTTTTATTATCATGAGGGATGCCATGAGGGGAATCATGAAGGCTCACAATTAGCATGGAGGCTTTCTATGACTATGAAGGCCATGATCTGGGAAGTTGCTACTGAGTATCTGGCAAGGCTATTTGTTTGTTACCATGAGTGAAGGCCCGCTCTCTTCTTTGTTCCCACGAGTGAAGGCCCGCCCTATGGACACTTGCCTGAGTCTTAGGTCGGCCTATAGCCTAAAGAGACTCTAGTTAAACTTGTTTATATATGAGCTCACATGGAGACGACGTTTAACTTTTCCATTTGAGGTGATCCTTGCCGAAAGGATAGTAGAGAAGTTACCCCCATATCAAACTGAAGACAGACATTAAGCCATGTTGGTTGCTTGACAAGCGTATACACCAGATTAGGCATGTGGATTTTCTTCCTTAACTAGGCCATATCAGGGTTCCTCCCCTATCCCTATTACAGGTGGGATGAATTCAATAGAGATAGCTTGACCCTTTCTCACTTCCCTAGCTGAGAGGAAGGAAAGCCAAGAAGGATACATTTCCGGTTAATCTATGCCCACTTTTGTTAGGGTGCGGAAGCACGCTCGACTGAGAAGGCCGCCATCGAATTTTCCACTCTTGATAGGTCACGTTCGAACTCTCTCTATCATCCGGATAACTTTCTCTTGGAAAGCCTAAGACAGATGCCCAATTGACCTAATCTTCTACTTATCCCTAACTTCCTAACTACCAGGAGTTACCGTCCCTCCTACTAATGGCTAACAGTGGGATCCCCTTTATCTTTCTCTATGAAATTGGCACTTCTTGGCATATTGGCATATAAGCATATCGACATCTTCAGAGGATGTAACCCTTTCTTTCAGCATTAGGATTGCCCTTTCGTCGAGCGGTATCGAGTCAGCGCTGTCCACCGCATTGTTCCACCGCTAAGTAAGTAAGATCGATGCTTTTTCCTTGTCCATGGCTAAGCTTGGGAATGTATAAGCCCCTTATGTGGACCGGTAGTGTTTACCGGGTATAAAGACTAATGAATTGAGACCTAGGAGCACAGTGAGTGAATGTATACTGGTAGTGTTTACCGGGTAGAACTAATAATGGTAACGGTTCATGAGGAGGTTGATGCCGGGCGGTAGTCTGTTGATGGCTGTGCTGGGGTGTGCTTAGGTGCCAATTTTTAAAGCGACGTAGATCTATGGTAGACTAGGGAGCCGCCCGTCCAAGCAAATGGTTGATGAGGCGGTGTAAAAGTATATATCTCTCAAGGGTGGGGGGCTTCCTTAATAATGAAGAGATACCGGATGAAGGATTGGATTCCTTTAAGAAATATCTATTTGGTT